>Ga0123357_10003040_pt1 | contig 19008 bp, 10 predicted proteins | sample TergutEmb28metaG_FD_89873 | JGI IMG/M metagenome (GOLD analysis project Ga0123357, IMG submission 89873) | Embiratermes neotenicus P4 segment gut microbial communities from Petit-Saut dam, French Guiana - Emb289 P4 | ecosystem: Host-associated > Arthropoda: Insects > Digestive system > Gut ...
AGATTTTGCAATGTAAAGGAAATGAGATCTCAATTCCTCATGTAAACTGATATGCAAAATCTTTTAAAATAATGTAATTTAAATTTCTCTACGTGTTTCAAAGTGTGCAGAATACGCGGATTTTAAGTGTTAACGACTAGAAGAAATGTTCTTTTTTTGGTTTTAGGGGGTTGGGGGGAGGTAGTGGACTGGTAATCGATTGCGTTATCGAGTTTAATGTGCTTAGTACCCAGAAATACCACTAGAGGCGCTGTTCACCAACTTTCCAACTAACGCCAATTAATAGATGGCAGTACTAGTAGTCGCGTTGCCTCGGATTATCATTGACTTGCCAATCTTTACTTTGATCCATGGAGAGAACAGCCACCACCAATGGCTCACGGATGAGAGGTGTTTGGCGTATTTAGTAGTTGGGTTTACTGCTTAATGCATTAAGTGTAACGTTGTTCCGTACTGAAAACCAAGAAAAGAAACGTAATTAATTCAGCAGGGTCAATAAAACGAGTGCTCGTATGGTGGTAACGTGAGCGAATTTATCTTCTTGAGATCGTTGTTTCTTGCATTAGCTGCTTCACAATGGGTGTGTATCTACCAGATTGTGTGTTATCTGTTATCTTAATGATAGTTTGTTGAATGAAACATCGTTTGAGTGGGAGGCTGATATATGTGTCTATATATATATGTCACGTATGATTAGGCTGCATAAAAACGGAACGAGTTTAACTTGGAAAGACAAGTGAAGCATACTGTATCACAATGGCATCCAAAGATACATCTAGGCAGAATGACAGCAGTACTCCAATGATCGCCTTACAAGGGCGTAGTAATTCACACGACAGTTTAGGAAGATATTCAGAGCATTCTTTGCATGCTGCGTATTTGGGACATGGTGGTGGTAAGTGCATGAGGAGGAAATTGTGGTAAATTTATTGCATTTTTACGTGTTTATACTTTACCATTAAATTCTTTACAGGGAACCGGTGTCAAGACTGTATGACTCGAATACCATATGCAACACTCATTGCTACTATAATGTGCATTGTTGGTGTAGGTGTTTTCTGTGGTACTATGTATCGTGGTGCCACATTGAGCATCCTTATGTTTGATGAAGTATTTCATCTGCGTCTTGCATGGTAAATATATGCTTATATTGTGTTAGTGATTACATTTCATTTACTTGGAACTTTCATCTTAAATATGATTTAGATCCTGAGGAACATATACAATTACTGTATGATATGAATTCTAGCAATATGTAAGGATCTTTTAAAATTTTGGTTTAACCATAACCTGAATAAATTCTTGGAAGAATGTATGTTACATAATATTTGTTGAATGATTATGTAGATAGACTAGAATAAATTGCAAATTAAAGATAAACTCCATAATGGTGCAGAGTCATTCTTGAGAAGTTAACAGTCCTCAGCCAAGAAATTCACCCCACTTCATAGGACTTTAGGGTTCACAAGAGCTTAACCACATAGTCCCTGTTCTGACCCTGATGATTCCTATCTGTTTCTTAAAGATCCAGTTTAACCCTTAAACCGCTAACGTGGAAAATATTGTGAGCTCCTAATAATGCCAGCAGATGGGATTTAACTCGGTGTTTAAAGGGTTAATATTATTCTCCTGTCTTTGCCCAAATCTTCCAAGTGGCATCTGGTCTTCATGTTTTCCCATCAAACTCTCGTATATATTTTCCTACCCCATTCATGCCACATGCCCAGCTCATCTCAACCATGATTTCATAACCTAAATAATATTTGGTAAGGAGTACAAATCATGAAAGTCTTCATTATGCAATTTTCTCCATCATTCCATTACTTAAACAGTTTGTGATCACCTCAACCTACAGTCCACTCTTGATACAAGAGACAAAGTTTCTGACCCATATAAAACAGAAGATAAAATTTTAGTACTGTGTATTTCAATCTTCGTGTTCGTAGATGAAAAATGAAATGATAGTTTTCTGAATCAAGTACTAGCAAACAGCCACTAATTGAATCTGCTGTTACTTTCTCAGTGTGCAAGATTTTGATTTGTTATTGTGATTTTCAGATATTCTAACTTAGCCATATTTTCAAGGGATTTTTTTTTAAACCTTTTGTGTGTTGTAATTTTGCCCTGACTTCTGTTGGCATGACAGACACAAACACTTAGTTTTCTCAGTATTTCCTTCTAGACAAACGTTGTTAGTAGCAACTGACAATAATCATGAAACATCAGTCTTTCTCTTTATAGTAATTTTTTTCAGCCAGTAGATTAACATTATCAGAATAGACCAGAAGCTGATATATCCAATTCATTTTCATGTCTTTAGTGGTTCTGTTGAGGCTTCTGAATGGAATATTCCAAAGCAATGAAGCATCTTGTTTCAGACCATTCTGAATAGGAAATGTTGGAGATAGATATTTTACCGCAGGATTTGTTTAAATATGTTTGAACCCTTTGGTGCCAAAGTCTTCTGTAGTCAATATGTAGAGTGCTGTTGAGAAAACCAAAAGTTGTATGGTAAGAATGTGTAAAATGATGGGCTGCCTTTTAAATCCCTGATCTTTTGCAGAGTACACTGGGCACTTAACCTTTTGGCACCAGAATTATTTTTTTTTAAATTTTAGCACACCCTGTATATAAAATGTGAATAAAACAGGAACCAAATACGTTAGAATTATGAAACAAACTGCATTTTTAAGAGAAAAAAATGGAGAGTATATACCACATTTAAAATATTCAGTACCTGTATTTGTTGAATAAATATATAAAATGCAACGTTTAGAGGTTAGTGGTGCGGTACGACCACCATAGTGGTCGTTAGGGGTCAAAGGGTTAATTACAACCCCATAGGGTTAGCCATCCTGACTAGTTTCATGGTGTATATGAACCCTTTTGTGCCTAATGTCCAGTATACCTCTTATACAGAGTGGTGCTAAAAATGCAAATTGTGGATATATCTAGACTGTATTATGCTCCTCCCATTTAAAATTTGGTCTGCTGCACATCACACTGGTCATTTAATTCCAGTGCCAAGGGTCGTTACATAAAAATTTTTCACTGATGCATGCTTTGCATATTCATGCCATGTACCATAAAATTGTTATATACAACTTCCAAGTTTTGCACCTAAGTTCCACATGATCTAATGGCCTCCCACCAGGGAGTTTCATAAAGTAAGCTCAAGATGTGCATTTGAGTTCTGTTCTGTGCAGGTTGAGGATAAACCCCTGCATTTGTTGAAGAATAGTTTTTTTTTTGTGTCAGTTTTTGCAGCCTATAAATAAATGTCTTAATTTTTTATTTTCTACTTTTTTAGGCTGGAAGCAGTGCAGCTAATATTTGTGGTAATTGGAGCGTGTATGGGAGCGTTAGGACTGATGATCTTATTTGTTGGTTGCCTCGCAACTGGAGCAACAAGACACAAAGTTTATCGAGCATGGAGGGCACGAGTTGGAGGACGTATCTCATGTGCAGTTGTATGTTCTGATTTTGTGTTGTACACTGAGAACTGTAGTGAATACCGCTATCTGAAAAATTGTATGAAGAAAACATTTTGGTTTATTTGAAGTTTTTTTAATCCATTCATATTTCATTAAGGAGGAGAAGTAGGCAGGTGTATTACTCCTTTCAAATAGCTAAAATTTATCTATATAGAAAATTGATACTCTTTAATTCCACAGAAGTGGTGATCTGTTAAAAGTACTAAGCTATATTATATGTAAGTATATTTGATTCTTAACTGCCATTGGTTCAGTGCAGTTTCACCTTTTGGTATACACAAATTCACATTACACCGACAACTAATGTATGGATATTACTATAGTAAAACAGTTATTGGTTGTTTTGAAGGGAGAGTATAAAAAGAAAGCAATAAACACAGGACCATTGCAGTTGTAGAAGAGCATTGAACATGTCAGAAATGTGAGGAAACAACAAAATGTGAAAAGTCATTCATTTTCCATGTAGGTCTACAAAATTAATAAACTTTAATACCAATGTGAAAATCACTGTTTTCCAAAGAAATCTGTAATTCACAGCTTTGTGGTTGAAACTTTATGTTTGAGATCAAAGACCACCAATTTCACATCCAAAATCTTCTATTCATTATGTTCGCCAATGCTATGCACATGGAATTGATATAACAGTTTTGTAAGCAGTGTGTGGTGTGGTAATGCGTAGCACAGGTTTCTTGTTCACATCTATCTTCCTCTTCTGCTTCTTTGCTGCTCTTGCCAACTTCACAGTCATCACGCAGCTTGTCAATGCTGGAAATGCTGACTGTGGCAAACCTACTTTCTACATATATATATATATATATATATATGTAATAACTGAAGTCAACGTCGTTCTCAGTGTCTGCCTGAATAGAGTCCTTGTGGAAGCTGTCATTCTTTCCTTCATTACTGGAGGCTGAGTCAACTTCTGTGTTGACGTTCCTGCTGGCGGCTGCATTGATGAAAACATTTAACAATTGTCAACTCTATGACTTGTTGCCAAGCTGCTGCTGTGTAGTGTATCGCTTGCATGACACTGACTTGATTTTCATTGTTCTGTTCCAAGTCCATCAAACGCACAAGGTTTTGTACTGGGTGCTTCCTATACAAGTGCTTGAAAAACTTTTATAATGCCTAAATCCAGAGGTTGTAGCATGCTTGTGGCATTTGGTGGACAATACACCACTTCTACATTTGTTAGAAATGGCATCCCTGATGTTTGAGCAGCACATTTGTCCACAAACAGCAGAATGTTATACCTTGCACACCCATGAGGGTAGCCGGCACCCTTTAAAAGTCACTTCTAGTGGCCAGGTCAGCCATGCACTTTCATTTCATTAGAATTTCACAGAAATTTCGTTATGTTCTTAAGACAGTTTGGTTTCAGTGATTTTCCAGATACATTTGGGACTAGTGTTTCACTGCCATCACTGGTTACATGCACTAGCACTGTTGTCCTGTCACTGAAACTTCTTCTACTATAGCGGGACGGGCCTTTCATTGTCAGCATTCTATGTGGGAGGCAGTTGTAGGAGGGTCCTGCTTCATCGGCACTGTATATGTACTGTGACTCATTGTTAATAGTCTGCTGTGCTACAGGTGCACCATATCGGATTTGACTTGGACACTTCCTCCAGCATAACTTTTTGTAGAGTAAGCCATGATACACTTTCAATCCATAGACTTATCCATTTGACACAGAGAAGTTGTGAGCTCTGTTCTTGGCTTTGTCATGCAAGTTGTTGCCTTCTGCAGGAATGCCAACCGCCTGCAACGTCTATTACCAAGCCAACAGGACTTTCTCAGACTTGTGGCAGTTAGATTCTCTTCCTACCTGCCTTCCTTACAGGACGTGCATTTGCAATATTGGCAATGTATTCGTGGATTTCCCTTTCATTTGCAACAGTGGAGTTTTTGTGGATGATGCTAATTTGAGGCATTACGCTAAGTTGGTGTGTTTTGTGTTGGATTCTTCTCCACTTTATATATGTCTTTAATCTTTCCTGAAGCATCACTTTGTAGGGTGTGATATGGCAAGCACAAACTGGGGGGGGGGACAATACTTAATGGGAAAATGATGGCTAGCTTGATGATAGATACAGGATTCACTGTATTCTTACAGGTTTTATACATAAATAATTGAACAACTTCTGTATAGAAAATTTTTGACTTTGGATAAGATGGAGGATATATGCATCTCAAATCATTCAGATTTATTACATTTCAATGGCAATTAATATTGTTAATTGCAAATGTATAATTTCCATTGCACCTTCAGTTGTGTGTCATAATTGTGTCACTCAGGAATATTATTCATATTCACATTATCAGTAAAAAAAAAACAAAGTACAGGAAATTGTATTTTTTGAAGAGAAGGATTGGGTGTGTACATCCAACAAGGGTTTTGACTTTTAGCCTACATCAGAAGTTTGGATCATTGCAGTGAAACTACCAGTTAGGTTATTATAGTGGTGGTGTTGTAGATTTATATTTGGGATTGATCTAGTCTGAACTTCTGCTGGAACACCTCATTAATGTTCATTGTTCCATTCAGTCACTGCGGGCAAGTGGGCAAAGTAGACCCTAGATTTTGTGATGAGCACTTTTCATTTCTTTCCGGTTCGTCGTTTTTTGTAATCCTTTATGGTCTGAGGTATTGAGTGTTATAAAATAAACCACAGTAAAGGAAGCAAAACAAAAAATCACATGATTGCCGCATCATGTTCAGACATTGCTCTTGTAAGCGTGCATTATAGTGCAGTGGGTTTTCGGTTTTTTAGTGCTGACTTGATGCGGTTCCTGTTGAATACAACATGTTCATCCAGTCTTTATCTTCTTGCAGTTTATGAGCATCACATATGTTCTGCTGATAGCATGGCTATTGATGTTATGCTTTCTGGTGATAGTCACATTCATTTTCACCATATTCTGGTCCCTCTGCGACAATGAAGAAGTTAAAAATAATAAGAAATGCATTGATTTCAGACAGTTTGGTAAGTGTTTCAACATTGCACTTCATTAAGTGAATTTTGTCTTGCATAATATCATTCATGAAAAATTTATTTCTGTTAGCTGAAGAATAAAACCAACTAGATGTCACTTGCTATTTTTATTTTACTTCTTAGAGACTCAGCATGTTTCAGGCATTAATATGTCCATCTTCAGGAGTTTGCGACTATGTTGTTGAACTATCGCATTGGTCGTTTTGTCCTTGGTTGCTGTGTGGTGGAGTTAGGGTGCGGTTCGGCTAGGGTGGTATCCAGGCTGTCGGCTGTGCTTCAGCCGGCAGCCTGGATACCACCCTAGCCGAACCACACCTTATCTCCACCACACAGCAACCAAGGACGAAATGGCCAATGTGATAGTTCAACAACATAGTCGCAAACTCCTGAAGATGGGCATATTAATGCCTGAAACATGTTGACTGTCTACGAAGAAAAATAAAAATAGCAAGTGACATCTAGTTGGTTTTATTCTTCAACTATTACAATGATGCATGGTCCAATAAACATCAGATTATTTCTATTAATAGATGAGGTACAGTTATGACTTAATTTGAAACTAAAGAATGTTTTACAATATAAATATTACTAGCCATCAGTAAAGAAACACTAGTCCAGTCTTTTATAATCGTTGAATTAAATGTGTTAAAGAGTATTGGCTGTTTTTACAGTTGTCTTGTAATATAAAACAAAATAAACAATAGTTGCAGGGTACTAATTAACACATATTGAAATATTAAAACTATTTTCACTTGGTTAGTGGTTTCTTCACTCGTGGGATAAACTGTGCATTATGTTAATATTCTTACAACAGTCTTAGAATTAAGATTTCCTTCTTCTGGAGTGTAACGCTGTGTAGTATTTATAAACAAGTGCCACCATCTTCTTCTCTGAAGACGGATGCTTCAAGCCCCTACAAAACATTGGTACCTGTCTAGCAAACTACATGGTATCCTGTATCAGAAGACTAAATTTTTAATAAATAAATAAACATGTATATAATATTAGAATTATGTGCATGTATGTGAATTTTGTTGTTAGTGTGTGATCAGGCTTACTGGTTGTATGGTGCAGATATGCAGGCATACCCCCACTATAGTTCATTTCTCTTAGTGCTGTATTGTTATAGCACTCTTGCCACCTGCTTTTTGCGAACGTTGTACAGAAGTGATATATGGTTGAACTATTTTCTGATCAAGTCCCTGTACTGTGTATGGATTTATTTTGTGGAGGAGAGTGTTGTGCTCAGGACTTGATCCTTTCAACTCGAACACTACGATAATAGATGTTTCTGTGCATGTAACCACATAAAATATAAACAGTGACACATCAGTGAATTTTCTTCAAGTATATGTCAACATCACCTTTTTGTATTTATTGCTGTCACTACTTATTTTTCATATATGTAAATTGGATGTGTTAATTTTATATTCCTCGGTAGTAATTTCTCCCTTAGGATGGCGATTTATCGCTGAAACATGTATGGCTGATTTGTGATTGTGTATAAATTCTGTGCAGTTGTTGGTGTATGTGGGTGCACATGCAAGAGTTCATGGATAACTATTGAAGTTTTTTTTTTTTTTTTAAATAGAGTTCTTGTTTCCAAGCAACACAAGACCTCAAGATATGGAAGTGTGTGACACACATGAAATCAAATTGTTCTGCAAGGATTATGTGGAACGAGCAGAAGTGATGTTTATTCTTGCTACTGCAGCGTGCGTTCTTGTCATTATAAGTCTTGTAAGTACTGTCAGGGTTATGTTTGTACAGTATATATAAAAGCAGAAGAATTTTAACATGATTGCATTATCTGAATGTAACTGGAATTAAAAACTCATGGTTCAGATATTCAAGAGGTGCAAATTGGAAATGGCTGAAAGTTAATGACCCCCCCTTCCCCAAATAAAAGTCTTCATTTACTTCCATTCAGTTAGTAGTTCATTATTTTAAATTCATGGAGACAAGGCTGTTGAAAAAGTTACGTTAATGAAACAGTTGATTTAAAGGGATGCTTCATGTTATACAAAACATAATTCAGGTGATGAAATAAATTAAGTACAAAGACTGTGTTCTTCTGGGGTCTGATGCTCTAGTGTGGTAGATTGGTAATGTATTTCTACAGGTTAAGGATAGAAGAAGATTGAGGTAGGAGGTTCTTTCAAAAAGGTGGTAACCGATTTACAGAACCACACAGCATCACATCCCAGGAGACTGTAATTTTAATATTAAGTGCCATGAGAACCCCATAACTCATATGAAATATAGATATACTGACATCGTGTCCTGTGAGTATGGGGATATGACTTAAAATGTGCTGTTATGATTGACATCATTCATTGTTATCATGCAAGAAACTTGTGAATGGCATGTGGGACTTGCAGGAATTCAAAATTTCACCATGCGAGAATACTGGTCTCTTGAGAGGTAATTCTGGTGATAAACCTGCTACCAATTCCACCTCCTGGTAGGCCGGTTATGTTCATGCGTTTCCTCCAGAGTAGATGAAACGGTTATACCACTGTGACTGGGTTCTCAGAGCGTCATCTATAAGAGCAGATTGTACCTAGGGCGGCGATGATGAGATTTGGGTAGGAGAGGATTGCAAGTCACACTGTAGACTGAAAATATGTAACACTTTGGCATTACCAACTTTATTGTACAGATCCAAAACTCAGGAAATCCAGGCTAACACCAGCAGAAATGAAATTTATGAGAATGGCAAAATACCCATGGCAAGATTACAAAACCACTGAAATATTTTGTCAGAACTTGAAATTAAAAAAAAAAAATATTTAATTAATTTAATTGCAGAAGTGAATGGGTACAGCATATTTGACACAGTTAATGATGAAATGTTAACCAAATTGCAAACAAAGCCAAGGATGACCCCTGAAGACTTCTTGACTGTGAAAGGGACTGGTACAAGTTACAAGCCCTGCAAACTATATGATGATGGTGATGATGATGATGATGATGATGATGATGGTATGTCTTGTGCAATGACTTGTATATTTGTTCCACAGATTCACTACCTAATATGCCTTTCTGCGAACTATGCCCATATCCGGGATCATGAGAAGTTTCAGGAACTTCAAGAAATGCAGTATCTTCAAGACCCCGAATTATCAGTGGCTGGCTCTAAAGATCGTTTTTAGTCTACAGTTAAAGGAATGTTCAGGGAGTTCAGTGGGAGTAGTAGTAACTGAAGCAGTTGTGAGTGGCATTCTGTGTGAATCTGTAGAAACTGTTACAGTGACTTTCTGTTGAGCATGTTATCTTATTGAGGCTGAGAGCTGCATGGCTTTGTGGGTTTTAATTTACTGAGTAATAACATCATTTGGGAAAGTTGTTTCCGTCCATGTGTAACTTGTATCAGAAAGTCTCGGCAAAGCTGAGGCTGAATGCGACACTTTCACAAATTCATTCGGTGAGAACTGTGTCTGTCTTTGGAGGCCCAAGTAGACCTACACATTGAGATCTTTTTTGTGAGTGTGCACTCTTGGGCAAGCGGCACTTGCTTGCCCCATCAGATTGGATTACATGCTACCTCCCATCAGAATGGTCCAACCCAGAACACTTAAATTCATGACATAGGAGCATTGTTTAGTACACTGATTGTGTATGTTTATCTGAGCAAATAAGGGAAGGATGTATAAGGCTGTAGAATTCATTCAGCCACTTTTTCTGTTTTATTACCTTTTTAGTACAGTGAACTTCTTTCAGAGTATTATTAAAATGGAATGTGTACTATTGTATGAAGGTAGGAGAGAGAAGAATGTGGTCCATTGTTGTTGTTATATTGTTATAGGAAGGACTTAAAGGTATTTAGTAATATTCTAGTGGAAACAAACTTAACAGAACAGTAGTTATATCATGCACTTACAAATACTGTTGTAGTGTGGTTACATTGTGTGTACATTGGTTTGGGATAGGAAGAAAGTGATTAAAAGTATAGAGTAACATGTGCAGTTAATTATCTAAGTGTTGCATCTCACTGCATATTAATCATCGGTTCTTGATAAATAAAACTGTCGAGTACTCTGTATCCAGGGCATACCCTTTTGTTTGAATTATACTAGCACAACTGACATGTTTCTGCCCTGAAAGGGCCATTTGCAAGAAGTAAAAAAAAAGAACATAGGGAGAAGTATACAAAAATGCATAAAAATCCATACAGCTTTACATATAGAGTACAAACTTACATAACAACACATGGATGTAGAGATGTTCAATATAGCAGAATTGTGTAAGCCAGGGTTTACCAGTTTTAAAAAGTTTTGCAAGGTTTGTCCTGTATATGATGTGTTTGTAGATTATATATTTTAAGATTTGCAGTAAAATTCACAAGTAGTGAAGAAAATTATATATCTTTATGAACTTAAGTACAATGTGTTGTTAACCCCTTGAGGACTTGTTTCAGTGGTGGCTGGGTTTAAATGATGGCAAGTCCCAAGTATGGTGACAGCAAATTTTATATACTTTGGTGTATATTGATAGATAAAATGACTTTTGGTCGAACAGATCAAGGAAGGATTCGATACTGCCACGTGGTTGATGTAAAGACAAAATACTAGTATAATACAAACACACGTGTCAAAAAATCATGGAAATTATAATAGCTAACAGGAGGTTAAAAAATTTGTAGTTTTATTCAGTTAATAGTCCCATAGTTTTCCATATAAATTTAAAACAAATTATAGTTGTTCTTGCAGTAAATGTATGTCTTAATATATCTGATTTATCCACCAGTCCATTGACTACATTCCCATTCTGTAATTTCTGGCACTAACCTGTTAGTGCTGATTACACGTAAGATGTGCTTTTTTGATGTTCCTTAATTCAAATTTTCATCTTGAAGAGTCAAGTAGTCCAAGGACTGTTTGTGGTGCTTCACCCCTGACAGATGGGACAGATAGGTTTTCCTACAACATGGATAACAAACTACCAATCTACACGTCTTGAACTTCTACGGGAGCACAGACTTCAACTGTAGTGTCGTTATATACCAGGGCTGGCTACCCTGCAACCCACGTGAGTCACTTGTGCGGCTTACGCCATTTGCCTGTAAATAATAATATTCAGGTGGTTCGCCTGCATGGCATTTTCAACATGAACAGCATTTTAAAAGATTTTCTAAAGAAAGGAAACAGATAAGCAACTGAAACTAACCTCTTGTAGTTGGATGAATAGGAAATGTAAGCCGTCAAATAAGGAAGGGGGGGGGGGGAGAATTATTTTGTTAATGTATGATTTTTGCTTAATTGCGACATCCAGAGCTCATCTGGTTGACCACCTGTCATATACGCATGAGGTATTTAATTAATGAAATTTAATTCTTTAATTGGAAGTTAGAATTCTTTAATGTATTGTTGTAACATGTTTCTTGACTGATTTGTTGTACGCAGACAATTATGATATGTGAATATTTTTAAAAAAGTTCGCATTGTCACATTCCTTGCACTCACTAAAAAGACATGGTGCTGGAACATGAAGTTTAAGCATTCTGTAACAGTGATTAATTTCTGTTCGTATATGGAGACTAAGTAAGGTAGGAGTGTACAAATTCTGCCTTTCCTGTCTGCAAAAACAGAGTGGTGTTATGTATCATAACAGTGTGTGACTTGCTGTAGTCTATATGACATGCATATGTGAAACTGGTTATGCTGATACAAGTACCGGGTCCTTAGCCTGACCCTGGAAGGAAACGAGCTACAACGACCAAGACTTACAACACTATACCAAGACTTATGGCCTAAAAACAACAGGAATATATTCCTGTTGTTTGTACGCCATAAGTCATGGTATAGTGTTGTAAGTCTTGGTCACTAGTTTGCTTCCTTCGCGGGTCGGGCTAAGAACTTATCAGCACCCCGTAAGGCATGGGCTTGGCTGAGCAAGTGTTGCTGCACATGTGAGATAAACAGTATTATTGGACATGGTGGTGGGGACTGCAGCCTAAGCAATACGGTTAACCTATGTCCACATTTGTTCAAGAGCTACAGGGCAGTTAAAGCAGTTTTTGTAGTTCCTAATTTTCTAGATTATGGAATGTGAGAACTGAGTGTCACTATATATTGACATACTGAGGTAAAGAATTCTGGAGCTTTTGTAAGTAATATTTTGTCAGCTGTTGTTCATAAGTATTGGTTTGTTTATGTCATATCTCAATTTATGTGTACTGTGTCATATTGATAGCATGTAGACAAACAGATGGACCATCAGGCACAACCATATTATCTGTTCATGTGTCACAACAGGATGTCACCCTAATATTGGTAGCATATTTTTTTTAAGAAAAAGTACCTTACATTTGTAACATTTAGTGTCTACTGCTTCCTGTCTTGTGGGTGCATAATATGTAATTTGTGTGTTAATAAGTAAAAGCTGGTTTATTTGGCACTGGGTGATATGGAAAGCAGTATTAACTGCGTGTTTACAGTCGCTAAGTACTTGTCGCTATTCCATCTACTGGCAACGCCCTGCCCCACGTTCTGGTTCTGAGTGGTTGCAGCAGTGATAGTAGCACTATTTAACAGCCTGGCAACATGTTACTCAGGCCAGGAACTATTGCAGTCACATATTTAAGAAGGTACCAGGCAAGCAGATATGAGCTACATGCTCAAGAAATCTTTTAAGTCACATACAGATACTGGATATCCGAAGGAGTGGAAGTGAGAAAGTGGGTGGGGGGAGGTTTAAGTAGTAGTATTGTGTGATGAAATATGAAGTATAGGAGAGAAAACAAGAACTAAAATTATTTTTTTTAATAACCAGTAAAGTATAAGTTTTTATTATGTAGGGAATTAATTGACAACTGAATTCAAACACACAGCAAGGTTAAGGTGCTTACATTTTATATATATCTATATAAAATTTAACAGCATGCTAGATGACTATAACTTGATGGAGCAGATTCCTTCTTAAGAAGCTAACCAGTCCTCAGCCAATCAAGAAATTCCCCAAATTTCATGGAACCTGAACATTCAGTACTGAATTCACAAGAGTCCGCCACCTCTCCCTGTCATGAGCCACATCAATCCATCCCCCTCTCATTCCACTTCTAGAAGATACATTTTAACATGATCCTCTCATCCATGCCTGTGTCTTCCAAGTGTTTTCTTTCCCCCCGTTTTCCCCACCAGAGCCCTACATGCACCTCTCCACTCCCTCATACATGCCACATGCCCTACCTATCTCATATTCTTGGTTTGATCACCTGAATAATGTTTGGTGAGTACAGATCATAAAGCTACTTGCTATGTAGTCTTATCCACTCCACTGTTAGGTCCAAATATCTTATTCAGCACCCTATTCTAGCCTCTGTTCCTCCCTCAGTGTGAGTGCCCAAGTTTCACACCCTCATAAAACAAGAGGCAAAATTATAGATCTGTGTATTTTAATCTTTATGTTTTTGGACAGCAAGATGGAGGACAGAAGATTGTGCATTGAATAATAGGAAGCATTCCCTGATTTCAGTCTGTTCTTAATATCTTCATGAATGCAGTTTTGATTTGTTAGGCTGTTCCCAAATATTTGAACTCTTCCACTCTTTCAAAGGATTTATTATCTCCCTTTATGTTGTGATTTTGTCCTGCATTATATTCATGAGAGATGAGCGTATATGTAGTTTTCTCACCATTTATTTCTATACCAAACTCCTTATTAGCAACTAATAAAGAATCTCTGTTATTTACATTATGTATGCCCCAAATATGTTAATATCATCATCATAAACCAAAAGTTGACATGTGCCATTTAATTTCAAGCTCTGCTGGTTTGCCTGAACCACCCTAATGGCATATTTTATGCAAAGTTGAAAACCAGCTGATAGAGCATGCCCTTGTTTCAAACTGCTCTTGATATGAAATGTGTCAGACATACTACGTATGTTTGCCGACCCATACTATACCATAGGTTTCATTTAAACACATTTTTATTAGCCTTGGTAGTTTCATAGGAATACCATACTCAATGAGAATATACAAGATCTCCAACCTAACTGAATTACAAGCTTTCTTGAAATCTATAAATAGCTGATGCACTGCATCATTGTATTCCCATTTTTTCTCAAGTATTTGACAAATGCAGAATATATGATCAGTTGTTCATCTGTTGTATTGAAATCCACATTGATAATCCCCAATAATTTTCTCTGCATATGGAGTTAACCTTGACAGCAGGATGTTGGATAAAATTTTGTACGTATTTGATAAGAATGATATGCCGCATTAATTAGTACAATCTGTTTTATCATTCTTCTTACAAGTAGGTACATCGATTGACTCCTTGGATAAGTTACGTGTTTTATATATTGTACTGAGAATGTAAGGCCATAGGTTGCCATGCTTCTGAGTTGAGTTGTCAGTTGAACTCCCTGTATTATTTAAGTTGATCAAGGAAGACTATTTACATGGAAAATTTGTGTAAGCAATGAGTTACAAGATGGTGACAGCAAAGTATGTGTGATTTCATTTTTGTGAACATGGTGATTAAATAAGTGTAACATTAGTATCCTGTTGTTTATTTTATTTTAAAGATGTTATACAAACCATGTTACACAACTAGTGATGACAAGGGAACACAAAGTACAGTGGGGACAACAGGAGAGGATATCCAGTGACATTTAATGCTTAGGTGTGCCCTTGAGGTTGCTAGGTACACTGAGGAACTTGCTAGGTCTAACATTGTAATATCAAGAAACAGTTTGCTCCAGGAGGTGCCTGATAAGTCATCTTTTATTGTATAAGCTAAGCTCTTCACCAGTCAGCATATTGAAACTTCTCTTCAATTATAAAGAATTCATAGGGACCAGAAAGGCCAAAGAACAATAACTTACTCCTGTGATTGCTTCAAGAACTCTTTGTGCTTGTGATTTTATATTCATTATTGAATATTTTTCATACACTTGCACCTATTCCTGTGTTGTCTAGTGTAGTTATTTTTTTTGTATATTTATAAAATATTAACATGTTGATGGGCAGGATATATATCAGTATGCTGTATCTGTAAATATTTGTAGACTAATATATTCTCTCCCAGCCACTGATCATTGGCCATACATCCATGACGCAACTAATGCCAGTCGACACATTCAGTGTGTTAATTATTTACACACAAGGTAATTTAAAATTAGGTGCACACTTTTAAAATGTGGAACTTACTTGTTTTACTGATGAACATAAAATCACTTTTTAGGTACTCTTTACAAAGTGCCCTGTGTGGATACTGTAGCTATTGCATGGTGTCAGCGACTAAACCATCTTTCATTTTTGTTAAATTTGGTGCATGGAGTCATTTTTTTGTAAAGGTATAAATTAAATTTTTCCCATGCTAAGTCATTTTCTGTCTGATTTTGATAAAATTTGGAACATCTGTCCATGGTAAGTTACTGAGTGACAGTAAGTTTCACAAAGATCAGCACAATGATAGCTGCACTTAGTGACATAAATGAATTTATATCCTTAATTTCCATGTTTCTGAATTGCATAAAAATCAACGCATTTTACATTTACATGCACAGTCCCCCTCACCCCATTCCTCACTTCTGTGAGGTTTGTCGACATTTCGTAAGTGCTGTTATTTAATTTCTTTGAGACTCCCACCTGTAGCTTGTTTCCACTCATACCAGCTCCACCATATCAGAGGTAACAGTGAAAGTAGACAGCCTCTTTGATCATGGTAAGTTATATAGAACCACAGAAAAATAGACTAATGAGGCTGAGAAGGATCTGCAGATAATGGGAATAAGAAATGGATGTGCAGTGGCCAGAGGCTGGATTGGATGATGATTTTCTGGGAAGACAAATTCCACATTTGACTGTAATGCTTGAGGAGGAGGGGGGCGGGGAGAATAAATTATTTGTGAGGTGTTTTGTGCTCAGCATTTCTTGTATAGTGTCACAGAAAATGGCCATAGATTTCAGATCGACCTAAGTTAATATACACCATTTTAGCATGTTCACTGAATATCATACACACATTCTTGGAAATTTCCCATACTTAACACTGCAAACAGCATGAGCATCCTTGGGCCCACAAGCCATATATTGCTGTCTTGATATCTAATGTTCTCGCGTGCAGTTCAGTAAAAGTTGTTGGCAATCATTTTTACCGAAAGCGTGGATTCCAATTTTAATGCAACAGAAGAATTGGTTGGCGATGTCTGATACAAAAGAACCACCCACCAGTTGGAGCCAGTCATAAATAGCTTGAGAAGTTCAGTGTAACCTGCACAAGCTGCATTGAATCAACAACACAACAGTGCTAGCAACATTAGAAAGACAAAATAGACTGTCAGCATTTATTATTTTCAGAAATAAATGTATCAGATCAAACCACAGACACTGCATCACAACCTGTGGCACATGCTCAAAAGGGCGCGCACTCCTTATTAACAGAGATGTATTCGTCCCACAGTGTTCTCATTGAATGACCTGGGACATTTCAAAGGATCAGCAGTAAAAGAAGATTCTTCTTGGACTGCCCAATAATACAGAGTCAAATCCTAGAAGACTTGAAACACTGCTGATTAACTCTTTTTTGGCATACTGCTTTCCACGTTCTGCCTTAAAACTGAACATTTTCTGGACAGATTTCTGCAGCTGTAATAATTATGCAGCATACTGAGTGGTAAAGTTGAAGTATTCTGGTATGAAGTACTACAGTGAATTGTGTGTTGAAAATTATTAACTCCTTGGAGCAGAATCCTTCCTGCGAAGCCAGAAAGTCCTCGGCTAGTCGAGAAATTCCCAGCATTATATAGAACACAAAGGTTCATTACTACAGTCACAATTACCTATGCCTGTCCTGAGCGAGATCAGTTCAGACCATGACACCCCATGCTACTTCTTGAAAATCCTTTTTAATATTATCCACCCATCTTTGCCCATGTCTTCCTAGTGGGCTCTTACACTTAGGTCTCCCCACCAAAACCCTACACACACTTCTGTTGTTTCCCATATGTGCCACAGGCCCCATACATCTCATTCATCTTGATTTCAGTGAGCAATACAGATCATGATGCTTGTTATTCTCTACTCCCCTGTTACCTTGTCCCTCTTAGGTCTATATATCTTCTTCAGCACCCTATTTTCAGACATCTTCAGCCTATGTTCATTTTTATTTTAGACTAAAATTAACGTGTTCACATTCAGTTTTCAGAATACTGTGTGTGTTGCTATCTGGGGATCTCAAGTTTTTTTAAAAACTCAAACAGCCTCTCAGCAAGATGTTAGGGAAACAATGATATAAAGAATAAAAACTTAGATGCTCCTCATGTGATGTTCCACACTCCTTTGCTGTTTGATTCTTGTGCTGGGGCCAAATTTCCTGACATAGTTTGTCCTGAAGATACTTGTCATTAGAGTTCTGAGGTTGGGTCCACAACTTGCAGGTATTTTCAGTATTATAATGCAGGAAAATTACATTTTGAAGGGTTCTGAGAATGGAACATTTGGATAACTAGGTTTCTAGACTTAATTGTTTCAAAGTCAAACAAGCTAGGACGTGTTCACAGAGTGTAACACTTCTGGTGCATTTGCTCTGTTATTCTGCATACATTTTAAATTTGTGAATACTTCCCAGAAGATCACAGAGCATTTTAACACTGTAAGAGTTCTCCATTTTGCACCAACAGATCTATGGCTGATCATGTTGAATATACTGAAAGCAAAGAGATTTACAGTTGATGTCTCTTAAATGTTGATAGTCAACATTGACAATTGATCATGCTCAACCATTTCTGAGGATGTACCCTGCAGAAAACAGTCTGTCTCAATTGTAAGAGTTCAAGCATGTTGAGAGATCACAAACATGCATTTTGGTTTATTATTTTTGTCTGACTTAAACCAAAATCAGAATGTTGACAGATTTTAGTAAAAATCTTGAAAACTGGCCTAGTGGGGCTGCTGTCATACATGTGAACAGACAGGCATGATGAAGCTAGTAGTTGCTTTTTGCACTTGGTCAGTGAACGTGCCTAAGAAGAGAACATTTTGGGAGCAGTTGTTTGTACCAGTGCCTGAAAAGGCATCTGCCTACATGGATCTGATGTAAAGCAATACTTTCAGTAGCTGGACAACGTGTCAGGTTTTTAAGTTGTAGGAACGTGAATTACCTCACCAGAAATCGTATATTTCAGAAGATCTATTTGAATATAAAATTCCTACATTCATGGCTACTAGTGTCACTGCCATATTAGAAGTTTATGTGGTTTCTGTGTTGGGAGATGATGGCCAGAGAAAAGTGTGGTCTTCTTGTGGGTCCACGCACTGTACCTGTCAGCTGACAATCTTATCCATGTCAGTCCTTGAGTGCGGTTTCATATGACAGTTCAGCTCAAGCTAGGCTTATACCGGAATGCGCGGTCAGCCTTGTTGCGTCACCGCTGGGCAGTTATTTGTCATGTATAGTGCTTGGAACCCTAAGGACAACTATGACATGAGTGCGAGTGTTTTTGTAGTTCAATTTAATGGCTTTATGTCACTCACAAGTTAGTTTGATGTTAATTACAGATATTA
>Ga0123357_10003041_pt1 | contig 19004 bp, 13 predicted proteins | sample TergutEmb28metaG_FD_89873 | JGI IMG/M metagenome (GOLD analysis project Ga0123357, IMG submission 89873) | Embiratermes neotenicus P4 segment gut microbial communities from Petit-Saut dam, French Guiana - Emb289 P4 | ecosystem: Host-associated > Arthropoda: Insects > Digestive system > Gut ...
ATCACGTCCCAGATTCAGGCGTCGGAGTTCTCTGTGGTGGGCACGTCCCTGGCGGACACGGTGAGCGTCGACACGTCGGTGGGGGTGTGGATTCCCGGCACGTCCGTGGAGTTCGCCGCCACCTTGTACGGGCCGATGTCCACGTGGCCGGCCACGACCCCGGGTGGGACGGGTTCCGCCTCCTTGTCGGCGGTGGCCAAGGCGATGGCGGGCGCCCCGGTGGCGTCCATGCAGAAGCTGACCGTCACCAAACCGGGTGATTACACGGTGGGCGCGGGTCTGACCGCCCAGAAGGCGGGCAAGTACGTGTGGGTGGTCCAGATGGACAAGTCCGCGCAGACCTCCGCCACGCAGGCCGTGCTGATGGACTCGGTCACATCGGGGACCCCGGAGCCCACCGAGCGCACCACGGTCGCGATGCGACTGTCGCTGTCCAGCCAGGTGTCCGCGTCCATCCTGGAACAGGGGTCTAAGCCGGTGGACACGGTCACGGTGCATGTGGACAACTGGATGTGGATGTCCGACGACGCTGGCAAGCCGATCCCGGTCATGCTGCACGGCACGTTCTACGGAGCCTCGTCGACACCGTTCACGGACGCGGCGAACCCACCCAAGGACGCGGTGGCGTTGTTCACCACGGACATCCCGGTCACCTTGCCCACCTCCGGCAACGCCGATGTGGTGGTCACGGTGAAAGACGGCGACATCCCCCAGACGTTGCCCACCTCCCAGTACGGGGTGTGGGTGTGGGAAATCCGTGACCAGGACAACCCGGACATGGCCAAGTATTGGGAAGGACAGCCCAAGGACGCCTTCGGGTTGGACAACGAGACTGTCGCTGTGAAGATGGACCTGGGCGTGTCCTCCGACGTGCCCACGGGCCAGCGGTCCATCGACAAAGGACAGTACCCCGGCGACACCGTCACCGTGAGGTTGACCGACCCGGGCGACCTGTGGATCACCGACGCCCAGTCGAACCCTGTGGTGGTGCGTGTCGACGGCACGTTCTACGGGTACTCCTCGAAGCCCTACACCCAGTCCGGGTCGGTTCCTGCGGGGACCCCGGTGATCGGGTCCACAGCGTTCACCATCACCTTGCCCACCTCCGGGTCGGCGCCGGTGACGGCCACGCTGCCACCGCAGGCGCAGACCATCGCGTCGTCGTACTCCGGGTACGGGGTGTGGGTGTGGCGGATCGTCGTGGACAACCAGACGGTCGCCACCAAGCAACTGCTCACCCGTGACACCACGGACGATTTCGGTGTGACCGTGGAGCAGGTCCTCACACGACTGGACCTGACCTTGTCGTCGGACGCCACCGACGCCGCCACGGGCGCGCATCGTGACGGGGCGAACGGCCCCGGGGTGTTCCAGAACCCCAGCTCGCACCCGCTCGATTCGGTCACACTGTGCCTGGCGGACGCGAAAGACCACTGGGTGACCACGAAAGCGGGCGCCGCCCCAGCCCTGGTGCTGGACGGAACGTTCTACGCCGGGTCGGACACCTCCTGGTTCCAGAACGGCGTCACGGACGCTCCCCCCAGTGGCGTGACCGCGTTGGCGTCCACGAAACACACGGTGACCCTGCCCACCACCGGGTCCGCGTGCGCGACCTACCAGGCCCCCGTCACGGACGTGAGCGTGCCTGCGGGGCAGTACGGCGTGTGGGTGTGGACGGTCGCGAAGGCCAGCCAGGCCCCCGAGGTCGCGGACCTCCTCCAACGCGACGTCACCGACAGGTTCGGCGTGGAGAAGGAGACCATCGTGACCCGCATGGCCCCCGTCGTGCGCTCCCACGCCGTGGAACTGGTCGACGTGACCGGGACCCCGGTGGCGAACACGGACGGGTCGTCCACAGCGACGTTCACCCGTCAGCAGAAGCAGACGGACGGGTCGTACCAGGATGTCACCACCACGGGCGTGGTGTGGAAGGTCGCCAACCAGTGGTTCGCCGACACCACCCTCGCGTCCCGCGTGAACGAACCCTTGGCGGGTGAGTCCACCAGTTTCGGGGACCGTGTGTGGGTGGATGTGCCCGCCGGGTCCCACTGGTTGACGTACTGGGGGACCACCACCCCCGTCCAGGTGTCGATGGATGTGAGCCTGTACCATGCGGCGACCATCCCGGCGGCCCCCGTCGACCCGGCCACGTCGGGCGCGGACCTGCTGAAAACCTGGACGTTGGCGTTCACCCAGCCCGGCGTGTCCCAGATCGTCACCCACGACATCGTGGGCGACACCGGCCAGGAAGGCTTCTACGGGTTCACCGGGGCTGTCTCCACCGCGAGGCAGGCCACACCCGCCCAGGACTACCTGATCCCCACCGCCACCGGGCTGTGGCAGGACGGGAGGGACCAGGCGGGCGCGCCCACCGCGTCCGAGGACCAGGAGACCATCGCCGTGCTCAAACGCGACGCGAAGATCAAGACCACCGCCTGGGCGTCCGGAACCACCGACGCCACCTTCGACGGTCCCGACGTCTTCCTAGGCGACGACATCTGGCAACTGGGATGGCCCGCCGGACCCGAGTACTCCACCACCGCCGGAGCCACCGAGCACGGGGCGTGGACCGGCGCCCCCGGATGGGCCGGTGACGCCACGGGTCTGACCATGGAACTGTGGGCGGTGGACGGCGACGTCGGCCCCGACTCCTGCACCCCCGCAGACCCTCATTCCCGCCTGGTGGCGTCCCGCACGGGGACACAGGCGGGGGCGATCCCCGCCGCGAACACCTGGACGGGCAAGAACGTGCTGTCCGGGTCGGCGTTCAAGACCGACCAGATCAACATCACGTACACGTTCGTGACGGCGTTCGCCGGTGACGACCGTGTGATGCCGTACCGGTCGATGTGCGGGGAGCCGTCGGAGACCCTGGTGTACCGCGAGACCCACCCGCAGTACATCACCGAGGCGGTCCACGCCGGTGATGAACGCCAGGCGAGCCTGACGTCGGCGCAACTGAAACACACCAGTCTGGTGGCCGGTCCCGGCGACCAGGTCTCGGACGTGTTGACCGTGTGGGCCGAGGGTGTGGGCACCTTGACCCCGCTGATCGACATGGGGAACTACCAGGTGGCGTGGGACGTGTATTTCCGCCCCGCCGTGGGCGGCGTCCCCGACGCCATGGCCCCCATCGGGCCGTCCACGGTCCTCGACCCGGTCACCGGACGGCAATCCATCGAGTTGCCGTCCCCGGTCACCGACGAGGAGTCCGGGCAGAAGGTGTTCACCGACGCGGTGTGCTCCACCGGGCTGCTGATGGCCCGCACACCCGCCCAGGCGATGACGAGACTCGGGGCGTACACGTCCCCTGCGGTCACCGTGCCCGACGCGTCCGGGTTGCTGTACTTCCAGGAGGTCGTCTCGGACGCGTCCCAGAAAGACGCCGCCGGGAACCCTGTGGAAGTCCACCGGGGCCAGTGCGGGGTCGCCCGTGAGACGGTGGCCGTGGACAAGGACATCCCCGGGTTCATCACCCAACAGGTGGTCACCGCCCAGGCGGACACGGCCGACGTGACCCTGGGGTCGGCGAAAGCCCAGGACACCGCCTCCACCGTGCTGGGAGGCGGCCCCGCGAAGGACGTCCTCGTCGTGGACGCCGGGAAGAAAGACACCATCGACTGGGACGCCTACCAGGTGCGGTGGGACGTGTTCTTCACCCCCACCACCCCGCGCACCCCGTGGGAGACCGCCCTGGCGGGTGGGCGCCCCGTGTACACCGACGCGGTGTGCGACGCCACCACGAGGATCGCCCAACTCCCCGCGAAACCCGTCACAGGGATCGGGACTGTGGTCTCCGACGAGTTCGTCTGGCCCAACCTGGACGGGCTGGGGACCGTGGTCGAGGTGATCGAAGACCCGACCCGCCCAGACGCGTCGGGCGCGCCCACAGTGGTGCGCACCGGGGTGTGCGGGTCGGCGTCGGAGTCCACCGTCGTCACCGAATACGTGCCACAGTTCCTCACCCAGGTGGTCACGCCCGACGAGGCGGACCAGGGCGTGGACCAGGTCACACCGGACACCATCGCGGCCGTGGACACGTCCGTGTCGGTCACCGGCGGGTCCCAGGTGCGCGACATCCTCAACGTGACCGCCGACCCGGGCGTGTACCCGGTCCACTGGGACGAGTACCAGGTCCACTGGGACACGTTCTTCATGGCGTCCCCCCAAGCCACGGGAGAGAACAACCCCCACAGGTGGCTGACCGCCACGGACGAGGGCACCCAGGAGACGGTGTACGCCGGTGCGGTGTGCGACGCCACCACACGGGTCGGGTCGTCGGACACCCGGGGCATCCTCGGGGAGGGGAACCTGGTGTCCCCGCTGTTGGACGTGCCACAGGCCAACGGGCTGTTCCTCGTCCAGGAGGTGGTCACCTCCACCACCCGCACCCAGCCGGGTGTGGACGAGGACGGCGCCCCGGTCGACGAACCCTTGGTGGTGCACACCGGGCGGTGCGGGCTGGTCGCCGAATCGGCGGAGACCCACGTGACCCCGGTGGTCGACATCGAGAAGTGGTCCACGGACGAGGGTTGGGAGCAGGACGCCCTGGGCGACCATGACTCCCAGGCGTCGTCGAAACCCCTGGACGTGGGCGCGGACGAGCAGTTGACGTTCACTGTCACCAACACCGGCCCCGAACCGTTGGTGATGGTGGAAGTCACCGACGTCCTCGTCGACGGCGTCAACCCGGTGACCGACCTGTCGTGCGACTTCACCGGGGCCCTCGACCCGACACGCACCAACGTCGTCCATCCCGACCTGAGCGTCCAAGGGCTCGACGGGTGGACGAAGTACGTCCCCGTGACCGTCACCCCCGTCGCCCCCGACACCGAGGGTGTGGACGGCGACGGCACGGTGGACGACGGCGACCAACCCGTCGACGACGTCTCCCAGGTCCCGTCCACGGGCACCGCGTGGGAGGGGCCGTTCCTGGTGGGCGCGTCGTTCGCCTGCACCGGGACCGTGCCGGGCCTGCCCGCCGGGACGCTGCATGGCGACTCGGCCACCGTGGCCGGGTTCGGGCAGTTCTCCGGAACCCCGGTGGGCGACACCGACGACTGGTGGGGCCATGTCCCGCCAGCGGACATCCACACCGGTGGCATGGTCGCCCCTGCCGACCGCACCCCCAGGTGGCCCGCCGTCCTGATCGCCGCAGGGCTGGTGCTGTCCGGCGCCGCGACGATCGCACTGGTGGCACGCCACCGCCGACGCCACGGGTAACACCAGCGTCACCCCCGTGTGGGGCCCAGGCGCACATCGCGCCATACCCGCCTGGGCCCCACCCCCCCAGTCGTGAGACGCCCGCCGACACCATGACGGCACGCGTCCCACCGCGCCCACCACCAGCCACCACCACGGGTGGGACGTCCCCCCGCCGCCCCACCCGTGGACCGGGCCACGCGCCCATCGACGCTCCCCAGCCCACGACCCGGGAACAGCCCCACGGTGGGCGCACCCACGGCGGACCACACCTCCGTCCCCCACCCCCCCCCATGGGGCGGGGGATGTGGTCCGCCCCCTCACCCTCCTCCCGCGATGGTCGCGCCCCGCGACCACGGGGCGCGACCATCGCCCATCGAAAGGCCCCCGTCATGACCTCACCCTTGTCTCGTGCCACACGGTCACTGATCACCACCTGCGCCACCGTGTGCGTCCTCACCCTGGTCGCGCCCCTGTACGCCACCGCCCACACCCTGCCACGACCAGCCCAGGACAGCCCCCAGGCGGCCCTGGGGGCGCGTGGGGGGGCCGACACGACCCGCGACCTGCTCGCACCCGCCACAGGGCGCACAGGGGCGTCAGAGGCGGGACGCCCCGCCACAGGGCCAGCCACGCCCGACCCGCCCTTCGCGCCCCCGGTGGCGGCGTCCACGAACCCCGTGAGAAACCCCGCACCCGCCCCGTCGCCCGCGACATCCCTCGACCAGGTCGCCCGCGACGTGATCGCCGGAGTGTGGGGCTCCGGGGAGGACAGGCGTGCACGTCTGACCCGAGCCGGGTACGACTACGACGACATCCAAGCCAGAGTCAACGCCATCGCCACGCCACCGCGCGCCACCGGGGGCACTGGTGGCACGGGGAGTTCCGGCGGGTCGGGCGGGCCCGTCGCCGACGAGGAGCCGCCGTCGTGGTGCCAGACCCAGTACTGGGCGTCCACCAGCGTCCACGTCGGCCCCGGCAACCCCGGGCTGCCCGCCGAGTGCGTGACCATCACCGGAGGGAGCCCCTCGCAACGCGCCGCTGTGCGCTCCTACGTGGCCGCGTACGGCACCTACACCTGGATAAAACAGATCGCCCTCGTCGACGGGTTGGCCCACCTCGGGATGACCACCGGGTGCTCCACCCTCACCCCGTTGATCCAGTTACGGGCGTCCATGGGCGGGACGCAGTTGAAGATGGTCGCCGCCCACGAGATCAGCCACGCCATCACCAACTACATCTACGGCGGATGCGACTACTCCATGGGGGCGCTGGCCGACAGATTCGGAGGCTACGAGCCCATGACCGACTGCATGGCCCAAGCCCTGACCGGGTCCACCGCGAACCTGTACTACCGCCCCGACGGGTGCGCGCCCGACCAGGTCGCCCTCGCCCGACAGATGGTCACCGGACACACGGTGTGACGGTGTGGGGGACGGTAGCGGCATTAGGGCTATTAGCGGCACTAGGGTCGTGCGTGTCGGCGCCGCAAGCCCGCCACTCCTCGTGCTCCGCCAAGTGCGTGGAGTCGGGGTCCATAGAACTTGGGGGGTATGAGGAGTAGATTGGGGCGGTGTCTATCTGGATTCCTCGCACCATCGACGTGGGCGCCCGCGTCAAGCCGCATCGGGCGACTGTCATCTACGGCCCTCGCAGGGTGGGAAAGACGAGTTTGGTCGACAGATGGCTGTCGGGGCTGGACACGGACGCCGTCCTGCGTGCCAGTGGCGACGACGTGTGGGTGCGCACGTTGTTGTCCTCGCAAGACGCCCGGCGCATCCAACGGTGGGCACAAGGATACGATATCCTTTTCCTCGATGAGGCGCAGCGCGTCCCACAGGGGGGGTGGGGCTTGAAAATCATCATCGACTCCTGCCCCGACCTGGTCGTGGTCGTGACCGGGTCTGCCAGTTTCGCCTTGGCGGGGCAAGTCTCCGAGCCGTTGACGGGGCGTCAGACGCCCGTAGCCCTCTTCCCGCTCAGCGTGTCAGAGGTGTCGCCCTATGACGATGAGTTGGACCGCAGCGTCGAAGACTTCCTGGTGTTCGGGATGTACCCCGAGGTGCGGACGACGACCAGCGACAGCGAACGGCGAGACATCTTGTCCGAGTTGGCGTCGTCCTACCTGTTCAAGGACATTCTGGAGCTGGAGACCGTCAAGCACCCCAAGGTCCTCGTGGACCTGCTCACCTTGGTCGCGTTGCAGATCGGCAGCCTCGTCAGCGTCAACGAGCTCGCGTCGACGCTGGGGGTCGACGCGAAAACCGTCGCGCGTTACCTCGACTTGCTGGAGAAGAGTTTCGTCCTGGTGAACGTGCGCGGGTTCAGCCGCAACCTACGCGAGGAAGTGACACGCACAAGCAAGTACTATTTCTATGACACGGGGGTGCGCAACGCCATCCTTCAGAACTTCAGCCCCGTGGGCCGTCGCGCCGACGTAGGAGCGTTGTGGGAGAACTTCTTGGTCATGGAGCGGATCAAGACGCGCTCCTACGCCCGTCGGGAGGCACGAAGCCACTTTTGGCGGACCTGGCAGCAAGAAGAGATCGACCTCATCGAAAGCGTCGACGGATCGCTGTCCGCCTTCGAGTTCAAATGGAACGCCAAGGCGCGAGCACGATGCCCACGCAGGTTCGCCGACGCGTACCCAGACGCGACCTTCACCGCCGTGTCACGGGACAACTGGCTGGAGTTCGTGCGTGGAGAAGACATCTCGATGTGAGCGGGCCGTGAGCGGCCTCAGCCATATCGAGGGCGCCTCGCAGGATGTCGCTTCTGTCCATGACACTAGGATAGTCCACGATGTGGGCTAGGACGAGCCACGTGAGAACGGCGGAAGGGATCGTCGCGGACGGTCGGCTGCCGCCTCAGTTCTCACGCGTCGATGGAACGTCACGCCGCCCCCCCAACCACACGTGGAGCGTCGTATCCACGTTCCAAGTGAAGCCCGATCCAGTTGGAGCGTGGTCGTCGTCAGCCAGCACCCGCCCCCGTCGGCGGTTGAGCCGCGTTCGATGATGGCCGAGCCGCCCCATCCGCTCAGGTGACCCACAGGTGAGTGCGATCCTGATCGGTGGGCGCCAGGCCGGGCTGGGGGCAGTGGCGCGCGGGGCGTGGAGGAAGATGACCACGACGCGGCGGCCGAGACGGCCCGGCACCCCGATCAGGGGTGACGCGGTGGTGTCGGGGATGCGTGCCGTGTGACGCGCCACCACCTGTGTCGGTGTGACGCCGAGCCGCGGGGCAGCGAACCGGACCAGAGGGTCGAGGTGGGGGAGGGGGTATGCTTCCCTCGGGGCCGTACCCCGCGACTCGGCGTCACAGTGTGGTAAGTACACGGTTCGCTGTTGTCCGCAGCATGGTGCTGTTCGCGAGATGCGAGAACGGGCGACTCATGGGCGGTGGTCGTGTGTCAGGTGCGACGATGCGCGTCCGACAGCGCCTGGAGGTCGAGCGCCTCGGTCCCGCGATACGCGCGCACCGTCATGTCGTCGTCGGACAGGACCTCGACGTCCACGCGGACTACTTCATGGGTGAGGTGTGGTGAGATGAGCGCAGAAAGCAATGCCTGTCCGAACATCCCCCATAGGTGGCTGAGCGTCGTGAGGTCCGCGCCGCGCCCATCGGTGCCTTGGCCGCGGTTGGCCAGGATCAGTTCACACATTCTGTCGAGGGGGATGTCGAGTCCGTCCCCGTCTTCGTCCCGCCACCCCCGGACGCGTTCATGTGTCCATGCTGGGTCGCAGTCGTCAGCAGATATCAGCTCTGTGCTCGGGAGAAGCAAGTAGAGGGTGAGGCTCCGTCCTGGAGAGTCCCAGTGGTCTGCGCCGACACGGACATCGTCGATGAGGTCGATGACCCTCCCGAGATTCCCCGACGTCCCAGCCTTGGATCGGAGCCGGTCCTCCAATGCCACGAAGACGGGGTGCACCTCGTCAGGGAACGGGAATCGCCCGAAAGCGCGGGCGATTCGGGCGCGGATTCTGCTCGCTTGCTTTCCGTGGTCTGATGTCGCCGCCCGCATCACCACCTGGGCCGAGTCGAGGGCGTCCTTGCCGACGGAGAACGCCCTGCCGACATCGGCGACCCAGCGTCCTCCCGTGTCGTCGTCCAGCGGGACCAGAAGAGGTTTGCGGCCCTTCAACACCGCCCTGTGATAGCCAGAGTCGATTTGTTCAGCGGGGGCCACGAGGCAGTACGGTTTGGATCGCTGGGCGACGTCGCAGGTCTGGCTGATGATGGCCACGCGACAAGGGTCGTCGGTCAGGCCGACCGTTGCCCCGACGCCGTCGAGGAGGACGCTGACGACGTCTCCTTGCCGTAGTCCCGTTCCTGTCCCGGTGTCGCGCATTATGGTCAGAACAGGTCCTTGGTCGCGAGTGGGTTGCTATGGATGGTCTCCATGCCCGACACTTGGTCGACCAACTGTTGGAAGATGCTCGTCCCGTGTGACGAGTCGAGCAAGGCGGCGCGGCGGTCGTCCGCAGTGGCGGCCGAGATGGCGAGAGTGACGTCGCACAGGTGTGATAGCCGGTCCTCGTGGTGCGGCGCCATCGGGTTCCCAGATAACCAGTTGTTGATCGATCGCCTGGATACGCCGAACAGGCGGCCTAGTTGGGCGGCGGTGAGCCCGGTGGCGTCCCGTAGGGCCAGAACCGTCCGCATCGGCGAATGCGGACTCACGGGCCCATGTGGCGCGAGCAGTGGCGCGCCAGTGGTCGTGGCGACGTGGTGCGCGGGCGAGACGGGCGGGCGGCGGCTCTCTGACGCCACGGGTTGCCAGGGTGTCAGAGATGGGCCGACGGATAGAGCGACGGCTAGGAGCGCGGAGCCCCACCTCACACATGGCGCGGCGATGCTCATGGGAGTTCTCTCAGCCCGTGGGGGGCCACTGCCTTGAAATAGTCGTAGGCGACATCGGACATCTTGCTCGCCAGGAGTCCCACGTCCTGCGAGTCGCAGATGAGGCGGACCTCTGTGGACGCGTCCAGATCGAGGACCCAGGATTCGGCAGGCAGGGTGGGGATGGCCGGGTCGACGCTCTGGTGGGGTTCCAGGGTCCCTGACCTGACCTGAAGGACGGCCGAGTCGACGAGGTAGGTGGCCTGGTTGGTGGACCCCTGGAGGAAAGGCAGGCCGAGGGCGCGCAGGCCCAACAACGACGGGGAAACCAGGGATGGGAGCGCGTCGATGTCGGCTTGGTCGACGAGGCGATTGACGTAGCGCACGGACACCTTCGTGACAAGCGGGACGCCCACGGTGTCACGAAGGTGCGTCACGACAGTGCGCAACCTGACGTCGAACGCCTCATACCCCGTGTACTGGGCGGTGAAAAGAGTCATGGATTGTCCAGAGAGGTTGATGTTCCACATTTCGTCGACGGACGTCCACTGGTGCACGGTCCCAGACTCCGTCGCGGAGATTCCATCCGGGCTGACGACGTAACTGATGTTCTTAGTTTCAGAGTACAAGGGGTATCCGTCGAGACGCTCCCCGAGCATGAGCGCACGTGCGCGCAACTGCTCTTCGGTTTGAATGTGAGCCAACGATGGCCAACGCACTTGGCACAACACGAGCGCCAAGGGAGCGTCCACGAGTCGCACTGACGTGCTGGCATCCCCTGTGAAGGGGCGGTACTTCACTCTGTCTGACATGGTTCACATCCTACTTCACACCTCCGTCCGAAGGCTAGTGCCGACGACGCGATCCCACCCAGCGGACACGACGTGGTTCAGCGAGCGGTCTGCCGCCACGGGCCGAGGAGGGCCAGAGGGACGGCCGCCACACCGTCGGCGCAGCGATACGCATGGGGGCCGGTGTGGAGGACGGCGCGATCGATCAGGCGTGGCCCGAGTTGGTCTTTGAGCCAGGCACGGGTGAAAATCCGTCGTGGATAGTCATCTGTCAATCACGAGCTCGATCAGGCGAAAGCTGTCGAGTAGTCGTCGTCTGGCGAGACGACGCCACTCCTCAGGTTCAGCGCGAGGTTCTGGAGGACAGCGGCGTGGACATCGACGCTCATGCGACGTGACTGTCTCAGAGGAGTCCCTGCACGCCTGTGCGTCGCACAGCGAGTATCCAGGGTCCAGGTTTGTCCCACCATCGTTCGATGGCGGGGAGGTTGACGCGGAAGCGCTGGACTTGCTCGTCGGCTGTCAGGTTTCCGCTGGTGAGGCACAGCAGTCGCAATCGGGCGGCGATCACAGCCTGCTTTCCGGCGGGGCGGTACCGGATTCTGGCGTCTTTGTGGGCCACGACCAGGCCGAGGCGCCCGGATTCCTCGATCCATTCGACATCAGGCACACCGGGTCTGCCGAACATTTCGACGATCGTGGTCGTGCTGTAACCGGCCGCACGGAAGAAGGCGGGTACCGCCACCCGCCCGAGACTGTGGTCGACCAGGATTCTAGGCCGCGAGGGCGAGGTGGGTCCTGACGATGCATTCGACGTCATCGTGGTTCACACCCATTTCTTCTGCGACGGTGGACACCTTCTCTCCGGCCTTGAACATCCCCAGGATGTCCTCCACCCGCACCCCGGAGGATTCCATGATGGGTTGTCCGAAGGCGAAACGCGGGTCTGCCACGACCGAGGTGGTCCCATAGGCGGTGAGACGGACCCGCCCGGGCAGGTGGTCGTCGGTGTAGATGATCGGTTGCAGCCCGATCTCGATGACCTTGGGCAGCCCGCCCTGCTGGTCGCGGGCGCGTTCCCACTGGTGGTCCCCGGAGTGGGCGACGTCCATCAAGATGTCTCGACCGTCGTGGGCGAGCACGCCACGTTCCAGCATCCTGTCGCCCAGTTCGCGCCGCACCGCCGACATCCCAGTCCGGATGGCTTGCATCGACAACCCAGATTTGCGGAGCTCGTGGTACAACTGAGCCTCGACCAGCCCGATGAACGGCAGGCGTGGGTCATGGCCCTGTCCGGGCAGAACGGTGAGCAAATCGGCCTGAGACCCCCAGGCGCGCAGGGTGCTGACCGGCATGGCGAGATGGGACGCCGCCAAGGAGATCGTGTACAGCGGCAACGTGAACCGAGAATCGAGCATCGCAGCGCCTCCTTTCAGGACGTGCCACCATTATCCACGACCCGACGCCCCGCATCCAGCAGACACGGCGTGGCCATCCGCTCATTCCTCCACCTTGACTCCCGTCCACGCCCCGGACACCCCGGGTGTGAGGACCCAGTGCCCGTCCGGCGTCGCGGCGGCGGGCGGGGTTGTGGTGGGGGCGAGGACGCACGAGGGTGTGAGCAGGGCGGGACCCGTGGGCGTGGACACGGTCAGGAGGGACCCGAGGGCCCCGGTCACGACGCCGCGTCCGGCGAGGTCGCAGCCGGGAGCCGGTGGGGCCAGCCAGGCGGTGGTGGTCCCGGAGGTCACGCTCATCCGTGAGGGGCCGAAGCGGGGGTCCCCCCAGTCGGTGTCGTCCGCCCATGCGGATGTCGGCAGTCCGGTGGCGAGGTCGTGGAGGGCGGCCACGGTGTCGGGTTGGCCGGGGGTCTGCCACACGGTGAGGCTGTGGCCCCAGGAGGCGGCGGACACACGGAGGAGGACCTGCCCGGGGGTGGGCGGGGTCAGGGCCATGGGGGCGGGCGGGCGTCCGGGGCGTGACGCGATGAGGTCGGTCCCGGTGGTGGTGGACCACACCCCGGTGTGGTCGGTTCCGAGGATGGTGGCCCCGGTGGGGGTGTCCACGGGGGCGAACCCGTCGGGGGTGAGAATCCAGGTGGTGGCGGTGTCGGTGGCGGCCACGCCGTCGCCCATGGTGTACACGCTGGCGTCGGCGGGCAGGGCCGCCGCCCCGTGCTGGTCGGGCATGGTGGTCGACGCCCAGGCGACAGAGCCCCCGGTGACCCACACGATGGTGTCGAGGTCCCCGACGCGGGCAGTGGCGATGGCGTCGACAGGGGCGTCGACGGTGGCGAGCAGGGCTTCGACGCCGGTGGTCGGGTCCACGAGGAGGAGGGTGGTGCCGCGTATCACGACAACCCCTGCGGGTGTGGGTTTCGTCACGTCGCCCGGGTGGGGGGTCCACATCCACACGGGCGTGGTGTGCGTGGTCGCGACGGTGGCTTCCATGGCGGCGGGGATGGTGGTGGTGGGCGGTGTGCGCGGGTGGGACAGGGGCGCCCACCCGGACACCACACCTGCTCCGCCCCCGGTCAGGGCGAGCACGGCAGCCACGACGGCGACCCGCGCCCGGGTCAGTCTCGGACGCGGAGTGTGGACCATGGGAGGGGTCGCGGGCGTGCCACCGGATGCGTGGACGGGTGGCGGGATGTCCGGGGGCGGTGGGGCGATCACACGGACAGGCATGGCTGGTCGCGTCGCGGGCGCGGGGGGTTCCTCGTCTGGTGCGGGCGCGGGCGCGTCAGGCACGACGGGTGGTGTGATGGGCTCCGGTGTGGTGGGGGACGCCACCGTGGGTGGCGCGGTGGGGAACGCCGGGAACACGGGTGTGGGGTCCGGTGGGGGTCCCCCCGTCATGTCCGGCCGGATCGGGGGGACGTCGAGGTCGGACGTGCCAGGGGTGGCCGGGAACACGGGTGTGGGCGGCGCAGGGAACAGTGATCCGCTGTCGGTCACGGGGCCTGTGGTCTGCGGGGGCGTCGCACGCTCGGTCGGGGCCGTTCCCGTGAAGAGGGGCACGGGGCCCACACGGGGTGGGGCGCCCATCAGGGGGCTCCCCACAGTCGTGGGTCCGTGTCGTGCTCCTGGGGGGTGGTCATCCACGCCGGTGGGGCCTCCAGGGGTGTGGGGGCGACCCAGACGGTGGTGTCCGCCAGCGTGGGGGTCTGGCTCGGACCCGGCTCCTCGACGGGCGCGTTCGTGTCCGGGACGGGCGCGGTGTCCTCGGTGTGCGGGTCGGGTGCGGCGAGGCCGCGACGCGGGGCTTGTGGCGTGGTGGACCAGGCGCGGCGCGCCCAGGCCGCGACGAGGGCCGCCGCGAGGATCACCGCGACGCCGACGCCGATCACGGAGCCGTGCCCGTTGAGGAACGTGGACCCTGTGGCTGGGGTGGCGGGCGGCGCAGGCGCGGGGCGTGTCGACGTGGGAACGGTCGGTGTCGCGGAGGGGTGCGGTGGCTCGCTGGGGACGGTGGTGGTGTCGGTGGGGACGGTGACGGGGCCGGAGGCCCACGCGTCGCCGGTGTTCCACACCACGGCGGCGCCGGGGATGGTGGACACCGTCCCGGGGCGGGGCGTCCCGTCGATCACCGGGGCTGTGGGGACCGCGCTGGGCAGGTCGCCTGGGGCGGTGGCCGGTGGTGTGGCGGGGGGTTCGGGTGTGGTGGTCGGTGGCGCGGTCGGTGGGACGAACACCCCTCCACCGCCACCGGGTCCTGTGGTGGCCGACGCTGTGGGGGTGGGGACGGCAGGCGTGGGGTCGGTGCCGGGCTGTTCGGAGGGTTCCATGTCCGTCCAGGTGCTGCGGGTGACGACACCGTCGGTGACGGTGATGGGGATGCGTCCGGTGGCGGACACCGCGAACATCACCTGGAACGCCCCCTGGGGCGAGGCGAACACCGTGGCGGTGGACTCCCCGACGGTGAGGGTGAGGGTCGAGTCGGGCAGCCACCCGGCCCCGGTCACCGTGACGGGGTCGAGGGTGTGCGACGTCACGGGAACGGACAGGTCCGCGTCGGCGGGGTCGAACACGTCCACGGTGACGCCGCCCAGGAAGGCGGGCGTCATGGTCGCTCCTTCGGTGACGTCGATGGCGAGGGGTCCGGGGGTCGCGGGGATGGGGATGGTGAGATGGGCGACGCCGTCCTCGTCGAGGGTGGACGCGTGGGCGGCTGCGTCGCCCCAGATGGAGGCGAGCACTTTGCGCCCGTCGGCGTCCACGACCATCTCCTGCTCGGTGCCCGCCCACACGGCGGCGGGGAACTGGATGGGGACCGACCCGATGTACCCGGTGCCCGGTGTCGCGTCGTCGGCGGTCGCGGTCACGGCGGCGGGGCCTGTGGCGGTGAACGTGTCGGTGCGGGCGTCCAGGTCCTCGTCGACGATGGTGTCGCCTGTGGGAGTGATCGCCCCGCGTGTGGACAGGTGGCACCCCGACCAGACGGTGGTCTGCCATGTCTGGGGCCACATGTCGGGGCCGGTGTCGTCGAGGCGGGCGAGGGCGACCTGGCAGGTGTGGTCCGGTGGCGCGGCGGCGGCCGTGAGGCTGGCCCAGGCGAACAGGGCGGGCGCGGCCACGGCGAGCGCTGTCGCGGCGGTGATCGCACGCGCCCATCGGGCGCGGGGCGGGGTGTTGGTCATGATCGTGGTCTTTCTTCTGGTGTCACACGGTGGTGGTGGGCGATGGGGTGGTCACGGTGGTGGTCCCGCAGTCGCGCAGACGGGCCAGGATGTCGTCGTGGGACAAACCGTCGACCGGGGAGCCGGTGGCTTCGTAGAAGTCGTCTCCGCAGTGTCCGACGAGGACTTCGGTGACCCCGTCGCCCAGGTCGGTCAGGCAGACGTCCAGGTCGCCGGACAGCACGCCTTGGTCGATGGTCATCACGCGGGTGTCGTGGAGGGGGTAGGTGGGCATCGGTGGCACTCCCAAGGGTTAGCGGGCGTCGCTGGAGGGCGGCAGGAACCCGGTGGCGGACAGGGGCGGGGGCGCGAGCGGGTGCCCGCCGGGGTACGGGACCCACTGGGACGAGTCGCGGGTGTGGGGAGAGACGGTGTGCCCGGGCATGGGCGCGAACCCGGCCTGGGCCAGGCAGGCGGGCGTCAATGTGGTGGTCACACGCATGGGCTGGGCGGGGTCGGTGGTGACCCGGGCGTGGACGCGCATGGGGCTGCCGTTGTTCGCTCGTGTCTTGTTGTACAGCGACCGCCACATCCGCACTTTCAGTCCGCGTGCGCTGCTCATGGTGCCGAGCCCCATGGTCGCCGCGAACGTGGCGCCTCCGATGACGAATCCGACGGCCCCGAGGAACGCTTGGAGCACGGCGGACACAACCGCGCCCATGAGGAACGCGACGATGGCGATGTTCTTCGTGCGCTGTCGCACGACTTTGCCCAGGACCAGCGTGGTGCGCCGGTCCTGGGCGGTCCGCCCCGTGATGGGGGTGAGGTCGTAGACGTCCATGGGTCTAGATGTGAATCCCGATGAGCCCGGCGAGCACCTTGATGAGGCCGATCAGGCCGAGGATGCACACGTCGATGATGCCGAACACGATCTGTCCGAGGACGAGGGGGGCGATGGCGAAAACCACCAGGAGGATGGAGGTGCCCAGACCGAGTTTCCGGCCCAGCCCGCCACCCATGCCTCCCATGCCTGCGCCACGGCCGCGGACCATGGAGAAAATGAACAACCCGAAACCCACGAGGGCGGCGAGCACGCAGATCACCTGGATGGCGGTGGTCATGGACGCGGGCAGGCCGTTCCACAACGCCTTCCACATCTCGGAGAGGTTGATGTCTAACGGTGTCATGGGGGACCCTCTTTCCCGCCGTGTGGTGGCCCTCGGCGCGGGGCGGGACACGATGGTCGCGTCTCACACACCCCACGGTTCCCACCGTCATGGTTTGAGGACGCACGGGCCGCCAGGGCGCCGGTCGTGCTCAGGGTCCGAGCGAGTCGGCGGGGATCACGATGACGCCGTCGCCTCGGCGTTGGGCGACTCCGCCGACGCCGACCAGCACGATCATCGCGTCTGGGGGCGGGTCGCCCGCCTTGACCATCTTGTCTCGCAGCCGCAGAAGCGTCGCTGCGGCCTGATCGATGTGCTGGTGGCCCAACTTCACCTCCACGCACGCCCAGCCACCGTTTGGCAGTGTCAGGATCGCATCCACCTCTAGGTCGGCGTCGTCGCGGTAGTGCCAGACCGTGGCACGAAGTTGCTGGGCGTACACCAGCAGGTCGCGCGTCATCAACGACTCGAACAAGAAGCCGAGGGTCTTTGGTTCCCGCTTCAGTGACTCTGCGCTGGACCGCATCCCGGCCACGGCCAAAGACGGATCGACGAGCATCCATTTGGGAGCCTGGCGTAGTTTGACCGGCGAGCGCAAAGCCGGATGCCAGGCGGGGATTCGTTCGACGACGTACAGCCGTTCCAGCAGCCCCAGGTACACGCCCAGTGTTTTGATGTCGAGCTGGGACCCGGAAGCCCGGGCGATATCGCGCTGCATAGCTGCCAGGCTGGCGGTCGTCGAGGTGTTGCGCGCCAGCGAGCGCAGTAACGCGATCACCTTGGCCGGGTCTCGACGCACACCGTCGACCTGGGACACGTCCACCCGTGCCAACCCATCGAGATACGACTCCGCCAGGTCCATCGCGACGTCCAGCGGGCGCCCGACGCTGGCCGGCCATCCACCACGAACGACAACCGAGACCAGCTCGTCCAGGGTGAGCCGTGAGGCGCGAGGGGCGACTGGTCCTCCATCGAGCACGGCGGACAGGGAGACCGCGCCAGTCGACTCGCCAGACTCGAACAAAGTCATGGGGCGCATCCGCAGGCGCGCGATCCGGCCCGTCCCGCTATGGGCGACGGCCCCGTCGCTCGGAGTGGACGACCCCGTGAGAAGGAACTGCCCGGCTGATGGATGGGCGTCGATCCCGAGGCGAACCGCATCCCAGATACCCGGCACCTCTTGCCACTCGTCGATCGCATGGGGCCGTTCACCGTCCAAAGCGGCCGCGAGATCGAGTTCGGCGACCGTCCTGTTGGCGAATCCCCCTGCGGGGTCTGACACGAAGTACACGGAGTTGGCGTGGTTGAGCGATGTCCACGTCTTGCCGCACCATTTCGGCCCTTCGATGCTCACCGCCCCGACAGCGCCTAGCAGGCGGTCCACCACAGGGTCCAGCACGCGATCGCGGTACCCGGCAGGGCGCATAGACATGCGCTCCAGCATACTCGATTCCGTGGCTCGCGACACATCGAATCCCTGTTATGGGACGTAGCGATTCCTCGGTTCGCGATCATGATGGACCGGGGAATGGTCCGAGCGGGACACCACCAAGCCCCCATGGGTCGGCGTGGCGCGCCGGGGTCCATGGGGGCTTGGTGGTGTCGGTGGTTCGGTGGTCAGCGGGACGCTTGGACGCGGGCGAGGGCGAGCTCCCATAGTCCGTGGGCGCCGTGGTGCCCCTGGGTCATGGCGGTGGCTTCGTCGATGCGGTCTTTGCGGGCCATGCCGATCCACCCTGCGACCACCTGGGGCCGGATGTCGGTGGTGCACTGGTCGAGGAAGTCGACGATGACGTCTTTCTGGTCGGGGCTGATGTCGCCGAAGGGGGCGAACAGGTCGGTGTCCTCCCCGTGTTTCCACAAGGTCATCGCCGCGTCGATGGCGGCGTTTTCGCGGTAGCGTTTCCGGAGGGTTTTCGCGCGTGCGATCGACAGCAGCCCGGGCTGGGGGGTGAACGCCGCAGAGCCTTCTCGTCGGGCGAACACGGCGAGGGCGACCATGTTGGAGGCCATGGCCACGATGGGTTTGACGACGGTGGCGGTGTCCCGCTCGTCGTCGTACGCCTGGGTGGTGCGGTAGTGGCGGTCGTAGGCGGTGGTATGGGAGCGGGCGTGCTCGTAACTGCCCAGATGCGCGCTCAGGGTGCGGAACGCGTCGATGACGCCGTCCGCGACGGTGTCATGGTCGATGTCGTCGGAAATGTCGGGTTGGTCGCGGGCCAGTGTCGCCTCGACGGCGCGGAGGACCGGATTGTCGTCCCTGTCTGGGTGGAGGTGCACCTCCCCCCCCCCCCCCCCCCCCCCGGGGGGGGGGCAACCACCGCTTTTTTTCCCACCCCCCCCACCCGCTCTCCCGCGGGCCCCCTCCCGCCCCCCCCCCCTCCC
>Ga0123357_10003042_pt1 | contig 19004 bp, 10 predicted proteins | sample TergutEmb28metaG_FD_89873 | JGI IMG/M metagenome (GOLD analysis project Ga0123357, IMG submission 89873) | Embiratermes neotenicus P4 segment gut microbial communities from Petit-Saut dam, French Guiana - Emb289 P4 | ecosystem: Host-associated > Arthropoda: Insects > Digestive system > Gut ...
CACACTGTTGCCAACCTACCATTTTACACTGTACTGCGTGCTGCGCTGTGCATTGTAAACTTATATTGAGTCTGAGGTGCGTATTTTCTGGGTGTACGGTGACTTCTCGGCCACCCTGTAGAAAGTGGTCAGACTTGGGTCTATGTACGTTATTCCTTACGAGTCCCTGAAAGCCAAAGCTGTATAAATCTTTCTTCGCCGTTTTGAGAACTTACGCTGCTTTTATCTGTCAACTGTACTGGATTATAAATTGACCTACCTTAATAGAGAACACGTTGTCTTCTGAGGGTGTATCCACAATATCTTACACCACAGACCACATTGTTGGAATGCCGTGTAAGTACTTATTTCCCTTGCAAGACCTACTTACAGAAAGTTGTGTTTCAAGTGCTCATTTATTGCGTCATTCCAATACGAATGACACCCAGAAATCTCAACTGGTGTCATAACTACCCTACAGACTGGACCCTGTCCTCGAGGACTTCAACCTTATCGTGATGAATAGTTTTGCATGCTCTGTTATGAATCGGAGAGGTATGCTGATGGGAGGTTAAACTCGTGGTAAATCCAACCAAGCTAAACAGGTCGACGGAAAGGGTCAGGTGAAGTAGCAGTCCACACCTCAGGGCTAGGGGGACTATCTGGGAGTGGTGAAGTAAACACCCTGTGGGAGTAAGATCTCAAATCACATTCATATCCTTCTAGAAACGGAGTTTGTCCTATGCCTAACAACCTGCACAGTAAAAACCTATTGTTACGAAATATTCGGCCAAGATTCTTTATGAGTTGCAGTACCTATTATTATTATTATTATTATTATTATTATTATTATTATTACAGGCTAGACTGACATGGAATATTTTTTTAAACTTCCGGCAGGAAGCAAGGGTTTCCTCATACTCAACTCATTCTGGTGGGTTCCATGCCCCTTCCGGCCGTCTATCTAATAAGTAATTGGAGCCCTTTCCTTGGGGACATAGCGGCCGGAGTCTGAAGCTAACCACTCTTTTCAATATAGCACGGATCTTATAAACACACGAAGTTCTATATCCACTCGCTCATATGCCTTCATGGCATACTGCTTAATTCAGTACAGGGAGATTTCCTAATGCGAAAACACAATGATTTCGGCATGTCTGAAATTCTGGTGGCTCTTTGTTTCAATGACGGACCGTATTGACCATATCGACTTTTTTTTTTCCTAGTTTCTCCCAACATCTCCAGGCGAATTACTCCTAACAAAAGGCTCCATTACCCAGTTTCTACCGTCTGATCGCATCGAGAGTATCGCCTGACAAGCATTCTTGCTCCCATTGCCATACGCTGAATGTTCAACCTGCTGCCACCCTTAAAATGCAGCGACAGCAAATTTCAAATATAAGTGCGAACGTGAGTTTTGAGAATTTTACGACGATAGTTGTAAAAATTACTGTCTCCTGGTATGTGACGCCGTGTATTTTGACGCATAGATACAGATGTTCCGCACTAACCCATTACCTCATTCATCAGGGTACGATAAACTCTTACATGAAGTTATAAGCAGCCTCTTGCTCCGAAATATTGGTACCTCTAATACAAATCACACGCCATTACATCCAAAAGAGAGTCGTCTCTATCAGTGCCGCCGCTAGGTTTTCATTTCCACGCGAAAAATCCTACACCTGTCTAGATATCTCGCACAGAACATACTACCGCTTGTTGTAAAAAACAATCTTTTCAAATCTTCTTACGGAAACATCAGTAATTATCCTGATAACAATATGTAACAGAGTGCCTTAGTACTGTGTGACAGAACAGAGACCTTTAATATTGCAGCCGGTGGTAAGTAGGAGTCAAAAAGATAGGCAATATAAGTATAACGTAACACTGAGGTGCGCTGAGGCAAACAATGTTCTAGTGGACAAGACAAATATTACACACTGTCACTTGTGGTCTCACCGGCTCTACAATACTTTTCTAAATATTTAATAAATATTAACGTTTTTCGAAATAAAGATATTATTGATCATAAAATGTGTGTTTTGATGTTCTCTACAACACTCTCTGAAACATATCTCATTCTATGATGATTTGAGCGAGATATGGTCACAAGCGTACATTGGTATTCGTGTAAAGTATCCGTTATTATCATCAGATGTTAATGCAACTTGAAATTTTGCGAATGATTTTCAAAAATGCTCAAATATCAAACTTTATGAAAATCCGTCCAGTGAGAACAGAGCTGTTACATTCGGACGGACGGACGGACATGACGAAGCTAATAGTCGCTTCTCGTAACTCAGCGAACGTGCCCGGAAATGACTCTACGTTTAGCGGCAGAGCTGAAGGGTAAGCTTATCGACGAATCATTCCACAAACGGGCCACATTTCCAAGGGCAAAGCAACTAGTGTTAACAGCGTCACAATTTCTATATAAATAATCCTTGCTTCGTCAATCCCACATACTTCTAGTTGTCCAGGATCACTCTCCTGTTCACCTGTTAATTAGCCAACACTTCCCCATAAGGTCACTTTGTGCACTGCGATGTTCTTTACTAGACAAGTTATGTAGCTATTGTATGAGACTCCGTAATATTTTGCAGAATAAACACATAATGTGGTGTCACGTCTGAAGCCTGGGGATATTTTTGGGATATCCGTTTCACTTTGTGTTGGCTTTTGCACTAAAATTATTGAAGATAAACTAAGTTATATAGAGTATTTCAGTAACTGTTATTTTGGAGTGAATCCCTAAACGTTATAAAGCGATGATATTATGTAACATGTGGAATGTTTAGTTGACAGCATTTCTCGATGGCATGCGTCTTTGGTATGGTGGATGGAGAAGGTCCTAGCTCCATCTTCAGTGTAGAAGTACAATACTGCGCCAGTCATTTAGATGCCAGGGAATATTTTGTGTGCTTATGTTTGTGTGTGTGTGTGTGTGTGTGTGTGTGTATTTGTGTCCGCGCGCACGTACGCATGCGCGGATGTACGAATTCTTCTCCTATTAAACACATGTCCACAAAATTCACGAGTTTTGCATTGAAGGAAGTCACAATAAAGCACCAACATTAATATAAATATGTTTAAAAACCAGTGGGCTGGGTAGCTCAGTCGGTATAGCGACTGACTACTGGCTGGACGGTCCGGGATCGAATCCCGGTGGGGACGAGATTTTTCGACCGTCCAGACCGGCCCTGGGGCCCACCCAGCCTCCTGTAAAATGGGTACCAGGCCTTTTCCAGGGTTAAAGTGCGGCCGAGGCGTGCTGCTAACCACTCACCCCCTTCTAGTGCCGCGGTCACGGAAGAATAGAGCTATACCTCTACCCACTCTCTGAGCCACATCGGGCCTGTAATGGGATCACTTTATTACTATGTTTAAAAGCCACACGTATCACGCATAACATCTTACCTGTTTTTAAGTTTATATTCTTTGACATATTCCAGAAACTTGCTCCAACAAATTCGATAAATTTTCTTTCAAATTGTTTGGAAAAGCTTTCAAAAGTATACGGGTTAGATACACAGTCAAACAAAATATATGCCTTTCATCTCTCTGCTTGTAAAACATTAAATTCCGAAAAGAAGGTCTTTGAACTCCGCAAGTCTTTTGTCTTCTAATTAGCTCTGTAACATGGAGGTTTGTTGATCTTCCTGCGCTGTATATTGCAACCGTCAATTTAATTTAATTTAATTTCCTAAGTACAATCCGGCCTTTCAAGCTCAGCCACCATCCAACTTACTGCTTTATTTTCATTTAGCTTAAATGCACATCTTCCGGACACTTTCAGAACAGTAAATAAACACGTTAAACTCTGATTATTTCAAAAACTGGGATGAAATACTAAAAGGATAAAAATAAAATAAAGCAAAATGGGAAGAATAATCCAGCATTTACTTGCGCGCTGCCGCATGCCGATGACAAAAATATGCGAGTTAGAAAGAGGGATGATGGAAGGCAAAGCTCTTTTATGGGGCTAAGCAAGATCCATTCTGTAAAAATCCATGAAAATTAATTTCTTTAATCCGGCTTTCTTTGCGAGAGCTTTCAACATATGAAACATTTTACGTTCATAAGTATGCTAGTTTTATTGAATGTGTCATATTACGCAATTTTTCCCGTTACATTCGCTGTGCAAACACTCAAAATTACTTCAGTAGCCGGACCATCCGGAGCATTATTTTTCCTTGGACCATTTAGTAAAAACTGGTATATAGAGAGTAATCATTTCAATACTCGTCACGAAATTATAGCCTCAAAGTAGAGATAAGGATTAAACTCTGCCTGAATTACTGCATAAAGTGCCTAGATTGTTAGCTTTTTATACTACTGAAACAAACTAACCTAATACATGATGGCCAGAAAACGACAAAAATCCATTTCAAAACAGTGATTTGTGAAAATAAGGTGAAAGTAACATCGCCTCTCTACTTACACAAAAACGACAAGCCACATCCTTCTACCAGCCGTTTCGTACTCACCTGAAACAAGATAAAATATAACAATATTAGAGGCTGAGTAAATTAAGATCGTACAAAAACACAAAACCGGAAAGGTATGTTACGAATTGAAACACAGAAGGAGTACAGACCGTGTCCAAAAATGGTAAATAGAATAATACATAAAGAAGCTTTTAGTGGCTTATAGTGACAGGGATTACAATACTTAAGACTTGGGCACTGACAGTTGCACACGAGATCTAGGGTATTCATTCTAAACGTAATAAGACAGGCCATACACGTAGCACGTAACACTGAGATGGGTTAATGCAACCATTGTTGTCGTGGAAAAGCAATTAGTAGTATATATTGTGAGAGTGTGTGTTTGTAGCCTGACATATCCAAGATACAATGTACATGCGTCCTATTTTCATTTGTGGCCAGTCCTGCCTTACAATATTTTTACGAATTATCTCATAAAAGCACGATTATAGCAAAAATAGTTACTGAACATAAAATGCGTGCTCTCTGCAACTGTTGTGTGAAACATTTCTTATTCCAACAATTGACCGAGACATTTTCAAAAATATATAATATTGGTCTTCATGTAAGGTACCCGTTATTCTAGTCGTTTTTTAATGAAACTTGAAATTTCTCGGCACATTTTCGAAAAATAATGAAATGTAATCTTCCAAGAAAACTCGTGTTGTGGGAGTCGAGAGGTTTCATAATAACAGACAGACAGACATAACGAAGCTAACAGTCACTCTTCACACTTTGCGAACGCGCCTAAAAATTTGTTTACACGCCACAAAATACCGCAATGGAATATACCGAACAGATATCTAGCACAGTATAACGTTATGTCTTGCACATAAACATACAGAACAAATCCTGTCTTTACTTTCGTATTTGAATTTACGATTTACACCGGAAATTACTTAGTTACAATTTTGGCAACAATTCTGTAACGACAAACGAAGTTGTATATTAATTAACGTAGCAACAGACAATGCACAGTAGGTTGCATATTACAGTACGCTTTGTTTCAGTTTACGTAAATACCATGTAAGAAGCTCACTGAACTTATCTACATTTCTTACCCCGCTTTATTAATGGGTGGCCACACATTTCCACAGCTGTATCTATGGTGCTCACACATTTCGACAGCTGCACTTACGTTGGCCACATTTTTCCACAGTTGTGCTATGTTGGCCACACATTTCTACAGCTGTACGTATGTTGGCCGCACATTTCCACAGTTGTGCTTATGTTTGCCACACATTTCTACAGCTGTGCTTATATTGGCCATACATTTCTACAGCTGTACGTATGTTGGCCACATTTTCCCACAATTCTGCTTATGTTGGCCACACATTTCTACAGCTGTACATATGTTGGCCACAATTCGTGAAACGTCAAGTAAAACCACACGGAGCTTGACCCATCGACTAATGTGATGTCAGGGTATTTGCTGCAACTTTATGCTTGTTTAAGCTACACAGCAATAGTTCACAATGTGAAGGCATAGAATGGCACTTCTTCTTACTGAAAATGGCCTCCAGAGAATAGCAAATTTTCACCTGTATTTAATCTACCTTCCATTCTCCAGAAAGAAAAAAATTTGTGCCGTCAAATTGCTATGCTGCCTGCGCGTCTATGTTTCAGAGTTAAATTTAGAAGTATTCAACAGATTGTAACAAAATTTGGTAAGAACTTCACACCCTTCGAGAACACCCGGATACCCAATAGATTTCTGCGCGCAGTAGTAAAGAAACGAGGAAGTCGCGAGCTTTTGAGTTGGAAATGGCAATTAATTTAGGGTAACTAAATAATGGTTAGTAATATATTTTTCTGAGAAAAAGGCCAATAATTCATGAAATCAGTTGAGATAACATATTGTAATACGATGGAAACCTCGCGCCCTTTTGAGGCAATTACCAGTTGTAAGACAGTAAAATACCAGGTACTAGAGGCAGACAAACGTTTCCAGGACAGCACATAATTAACAAATTTACACGTTATGTATAACATGCTATTTGTTAGTCAACAACGACAATTTTGGTGAGAATGTGTAATTTTACTTTAGTTTTCAACAGACTTAATTCCGTCGGATTTGGGCAAATATTTATTCAGATTAAAACTGCAAGTCTAACCAAATTATTAGCACGTATTAGGACTAAAGTTGCATAAAAAGGCGAAGACAGTTATATGAATTCAACCTTGAATTCCTTTTAATTAATAAGCAATGGAGTAAAGCTGATAAAAGGCCTTAAAATTGCTTTGAATTTTCGGATATTTTCTACCTTTATTTAGCTATAGGACCCACCGAAATCCTGCAGGGTTGCCACTGAAACCTCTCCTTCCTTGAGGCTCTCTTTCCACATATCTGTACCCGTGAAATAACTTGAGCACTGCTGAACTAAGTTTCACAATTTTTAGTATTGGTGAACTTTATTATAACCTGTCGAAACAATTATATTTTATTCAAATCGGCACAACTGTAACGACCACGTTACATGAACAACTTCATACATGTGTAACACCGTACTACAACTCGAAGGTCGTGGTTTCGATTCCCGAAGGTTTCATTAAAATTTGTCATTGACTTAATACATCCAGCCGATCTATGGCTCTGAGGTCTAATCAAATCTTGTAGAAATGAGTACCAGGAATGTTTGCTGAGGGATAATGGCGGCCGGTGTTTAGAGCTAACAATCTTACCACCTTCAGGTGCTGATTGTCTTAAAATCTGGGAGCCTCAATCTCCTGGAAGCTTCAGGGACCATCCAGGCCTCTACAAGGGTTGCCTTACATTTTCACATATGTGATCACATTTCCACTAAAACTCGACAATTAATTCTCACCGGGAAAGATTTGACACAAACACTGTAGTATAAAATGTAGTATAAAAACGCACTTTATTAGTACTATATTTTTCCCGTTAGTCTTATGGTTTTTGAGATAATTACAAAATATATCCCTACATACATTCAAATGATTATTTGTAAAACAATTTAAACTGGTGCTACAATTTGTAGGCTACTTTATTAACACCTAAAATTGTCCCTTTCGAGAAAATTAAAAAATTGCCCGGAAACCTGCAATTATTACAACTACACTGCAAATTCTCGTACTGGAATTTTGTTAAAAGGACTCTTCGAACACAAACAACATTAACTACTGAAAGCTTGTGATATTTCACCAGCATTTACAAATTAAATCCGCTTTACCAGGGAAGCACAATATTCCAAACATTTAAGGGTGAAAAAAAATCCGTGTACAGGCCTGGACAGGCCATTACTGTTGTAGCAGGTTGATGCGTCCAGATTTCTGGACATTCCGCGTTAGAGACTTTCCTGAAGTGTTAGGGATTTTCTCTTGTAAACCTAAAGTATTTAGAGAGTTACGAAAGCAATTATAAACGGGGTGAGGTGAAAATTATACAAGTTTGACGAAAATCATCTAAAAGTGCACTGAAGTGAAGTGAGGTAGTGATGTGAGGTGAAATGGAGCGATAGGAAATTTAAGTGGGGATAAGGCAAATGAGAGGTTAGTGAAGTGGAGTGAAGGTCTTAGTAACAAGGTGTCTATCATTTTAATTTAATAACTCCCCAACAAGATGCGACTTATTCAGTTTATTACATTTCTGTAGGCAGCTCTACATGTTTCGGGTGTTGACACCCATTATCGAGAGCTCGTAAAACTTTAATTACAGCTTCTGGTATTGATAACCGGATCTACCAAAGACAGTGGATCGTAGTAGATCCAGTTTTCAATACCAGAAGCTGTAATTACAGCTGTACCAGCTCCTGATGATGGGTGTCAACAGCCGAAACATGTAGAGCTGCCTAGAGAAATGTAATAAACTGAATAAGTCGCATCTTGTTGGACAGTTATTAAATTCGATTCACGATACACGGACCCATGTATATAAAAAGTGTCCATCATTACTAGAAGATATATAGATCATATGACGTTTGCTGCTTAACAGCTGTTTAACACATTTTTTCACATTTTTTGGTTCTATTTTTATCATTGAATATATGGTAGTATGCTTTGTATGCTTCTGTTTACTCTGTAAATGATGTACTCTTATTGTTATGTTATGTATTCTTTTTCATTGTGTTTTTCTGTGTATTGTGTCTCTGTGTACACATGTGTACTGTACCTCTGCCACCGGGTGTCAATCCAATTGCAGTTAAATATATCATACAATAACATGAAGGTGGTAAGGTTGTCAGTCCTACGCACTGGCCGCGTTTAACCTCAGGATATACCCTTGGTACTCATTTCTGTTAGAAGCTGAGTCGACCTCAGAGTCATAGTGAGGTCGGAAGAGTTACGTCAATGAAATTTCTCAGTGACTCTATCGGGGATCGAACCCAAGACCTTCCTTCTTGTGGCGCTGTGCTTCAACAAGCTGCACCACTGCTTGCCCCCACCTGAACGTGGAGGTACTATATGTATACAAACATTTTAACTTATTATTATACAAGACGTCAATCACATCAAACAGGATGGCGATTTCTGTATTTGTCGTTGGAGCATTAGATATTATCTTTAAGGTTTGACGTGATCGACCAGTCTAGACGTCTGTATACGCTGTTCATTTGAAATAACCTAGCTCGGCCATTAATCCGGGTTAGCTCAGTCACTATAGTCACTGCGCTACGGACTGAACAGTTTGGCGGTCGAATCCAGGCACGGGCAACTTTCCTGTTGAATGGGTACTGAGGTTATTTCCTGGGGTTAAGGCGGCCTTGGCTTGATATGGATTAAAAATTTCTTCTATCGACCGGGTTAAAATGAGCAGAGCTGTACCCCTTCAAGATTCAAGCCGTCAACGTCGACACTTTGGGGAAAGTATTCCAGAATTTGAAGAAATGCATTCAAGTGTGCTTGTATGTGAAAGGAAACCAGTTTCAGCATCGATTATGAGCAGGTCCTGTTTTGCATCGTTCCCGGTATGTGTGTATAAATGTTCAAGTCTTTATCTCAATAACATAATTTTTTACAGACAATAGTTTGGGGCCTCCAGCAAGCGACTCACCCTGTACATTGATTATATCTGATTTAGTACGACGTTTCGGACATTCATACTACTGGTTGTGGTTAGGTCGACATTTGTTTGATTATATTTTATTTGGATATTAATGGCGATATTTGGAATTAAACGACCCATTCCTTGTTTCTTTGAATATGAGAAGGGTGTGCTGATGTAACTGTGTTTTGCGTTTCTGCTTGGGAAACCTGTGGAGTGGGTTTCGTGGCCCTAATCAAATTCGTTTTGCTGTTTTTGGCAATCTGTATCTGAGAGATACAGCACTACCGTCCCTGTTACTGGTTGTTGAGTTAGTTTCTGGCGGCCGTTATGGATCTCTTATACGGACGTAATGCAGAGGACGCCTAGCGTCTTCGTGTAATGATGTCGTCTGATGATGTAAATGAGGATGACAACATTGATGACGGGATGGAATTCGATGGAGGTTATGTGGAACCCTGATGTGACTTGGAGAGTGCATAATACGCTACGTCGGATGATAATTGCAACAATGAAATGGACGCTACTAATAATAGTTTTCATTAGAAAGGAAAATACGAAGTGGGGCAAGGTAAAACGTTCTACACAGATTCGATGCAGGTGGCAAAATATTCTGACGAAAGTACCTGGGATTATTGGACAAATAGGGAAAGCTGTTACGCCCTTCGAAATATGGAACTGTCTCATTACAGATTAAATTTTAAATACATTTTCAACGCACGTATCAATGTCTTCTTATTACCTAACCTAACTTCAGTCGCCAAAGTGACGCCAAATTCACACACACAATTGAGATGAAAGCCTCCATCGGTCTTCTTTGCTCAGCTGGAGCGCTTCGGATTAACAAGCAGAGTCTGGAAGAATTGTGGGGCTGTGACATAAGTGAAATAGAAACAATTCGCTTAGTGATGAATCAGAGAAGCTTCAAGTTCCCAATCAGATAAATTCTTGAATACAGTAGAGATGTATCTGTAAAATTCTTTCCTTTTATTAGCACAAACCTACTATATATCTCAGAGATTTACATGCAACCAACTAAGTTTGTATTTTAGGCGCGACCGGTGGAGGGTTAAATCCCAAACGACATAATTACTCTTTAAAAAAAAGGACATTACAGTCTCTAAGTAAATTAAAAAACTAGTTATCTAAAGACTACAGTAGATTCAATTACCGAAATACCGTGTGTATCAAACAAGTACGGTGCAAGGTTTCCGTAGAGTGTTACGTAATCGTGAACCTCCCGGGCGGCCGATTCAATCCGTACGCTCAATCACGTAGGTCAGTAGTCTTAGAAACCTCACTATCTCTGGAAGTAAAGTGCTCAGAGGGATGTCTGCCCCAATGCTACTAAGACCACCGGAGTGGATAGGGATCGAGCTATGTCATTCACGGTGAGAGACCGGCTGCTTTCGACTTTAACCAATTCGAACTATGAAGTCTATTCAAACTGTGTCTTAAATATTCAGTTTCTACGTCACAGCAAACGACCTGAAACTCCATTATAGGAGCCATATACACTAAATGCTGTTTAGTGAAATGATCTCTGTTGGTTGTGAGAAACAGATAAGCTATTTGTTATTTTTATACGAAAAGCACAACCTTGAATGCATTGCGTGGAAGAATGCAAAGATTCCTGCTGCTGTTTAGATGGTACATTGTAGCAATCACCATATTTAAAGGGTTAACGAGCTAAACGTATTATTTTATGTTTGTTAACCTCTTTTATTGACGTCACTGATTATATCTGTACTGATGCTCTCTGACGATATATTACGTAGTTAAACTAATTAGTGAATAACTGGTGTAATTATTTAGTTCGCATAACGCAGATCACGTGTTTGTGTAGGTAATTTAATGGTTGTATCAATTTTAGGTTATCGCCATAGCCTCATATAATGCAAGGCTTTTCTGGATCATTTAAATGAACATAAATTCTGCAAGAGAAAATCTCTTGTTGCAGATGTCAAAAGGTAACAATATAGACACTTGTGGCAGGTATTTATTTTGTTGCATTTATGTGACAAACACGGTATAAATTTAGAGTTACTGATTCTAATTCGTTATGCCATAAACATTATATTTTTTGGTAGCTGGATGAAATAATTTGGAAGAAATTATCTGTTCTAATTAACCCTTCGTAGAATTATCTTCGTCTAATTTTAGTATTAAATTTTACTTTTTTGCCCTACAGAAAACGTAGCCCGTGTTCACTAGAAATAAAATTCTGCAAATGCTGTTCAGCGAAATAGTCTCTAATAGAATTCATCCCGTTGTGTGGACCAGCCACATGCACCTGGCCACAGTTATGAAATATTTATAATCTTACGTACTGACAGTATTAAAAATTGTGTTCCATCCTTTTTAATTCACTTGTAATGTATAACGGATCCCTAATGCAAAAAAATGAAAAACAATACGGCAAACACAGAGATGTAACACCCTAACACAGTTATTGTAAAACACAACGGGAATGACAAACCTTATGACAGGGATGTAAAATAGGTTCCTAAGCTCGACCTGAAGATGACCCCCAGGGGTCGAAACATGTTGTAGTAATTTTAACCTACATAATTATAGATGTGTTGACGGAAATTTCTATGTTATTTATAACAAACTTAATGAAATAGTCGCTGTTTATACTCAGTATTACACTAAACACATAAATACGTACAGTTTTAAAGGATGCTAAATTAGGGATGTTGTAATTGTCGTCACTGAAATTTTGAACAACGTCCATCTTCTGAAGCTAAGACCTCACAGGATCTAGTCTAAATCCTTAGACTGAGGCTACTTAAGTATAAAGCTCTCATTAGAGTTATGTTCTTCCTTTTTACCATTCGACGTGGAAAAGGCAGCAGTTCAAGCCTCTGGATCTTCATTGGCCTCTCAGCCTGAACAATGGACAGTCTCAAATACGAAATTAATACTTTTTTTTAATTTTAGCGCACTCTGTATATAAAATGTGAATAAAACAGGAACAAAATACATTAGAATTATGAAACAAACTGCATTTTGAAGAGAAAAAACCACTATAGTGGTCGTACCGCACCGCTAACTTCTAAACGTTTCATTTCATATATTTATTCAACAAATAGAGGTACTGAATATTTTAAACACGGTATATACTCTCCTTTTTTTCTCTTCAAAATGCAGTTTGTTTCATAATTCTAACATATTTGGTTCCAGTTTTATTCACATTTTATATACAGAATGTGCTAAAATTTAAAAAATAATTCCAGCGCCAAAAGGTTAATACTTTATGTGGCAGGATGTGGATTTCCGTACTGTTGCAGAAAGTCGTACGCCTATTTGCCATTGGACGACATTAAGTGGTGAGAAGTAAACCTGATACGTTGAACGCAGGAGCGCTCAAATCCCTGGTGCCAAGCCGCCCCTTGCGAATAAATATTGTGCTGCGGCACGTAACATGTGTGGACCTCAGTGCGGATGCAGCCGTCTGTACCCTCCTGGCGCGTATAATATTGAGGTTGTTTTTAAATATTTGATGTGATGGCGCAGTCGGTTGAGGCAGACTTCATACCTCAGCATATGGTGTCATTTCCCAGAAAAGTGCAGCCGTCTTGAAGTCTGGATGACTGTTTAAGCTTTGCCAGTTTAAGTCCCAATGTGTCACTTCACACTACAGTGACTAGTATGTCAAATTGAACTCACCGTCACAAGGACCCAATTTTAAAACAATGTTTAGTTAATATAGCATATCTGTCTGAGATTTACCACTATACAACATTTCATGGCTCGACACGAGGAACATTAAGGTGGCCCTACATAAGATTTCGCGCCTGCACTACTTTATTATTACCGATTTCATAAACGAAAAACTGTGGTTTTGGGCAGGCATCAGCTGGAATAATTTTCATCCCTTATTTCGTGGATAACGGTCAACTGCCTCAAAAATTTAACAGGAAGACACACAGACACATATATATGTAGACAAACTGGTGATTTTAAAAGCCCATATTTTTTCCTTCGGGGTACGCAGTGGTGCAGTTGGTTGAGGCATGGCGCTTCAAGAAGGAAGGTCGCGAGTTCCATCCGCAATGAAGTAACTGGGGTTTATCATTGACTTAATCTTTAAGGCGGCACTGTACTCCTGGGTTCGACTCAGCAATAGAAATGAGTACCAGCAACATTTCCCGGGGGGGGGGTTAGAAAGAACTGGTGCGTAGGATTGACAACCTTACCACTTTAATGTGCGATTTTCTATAAATTCTGGGAGTCCCAAGCTCGTAGAGCCCTCAAGGTCTGTCCTGGCCCGTACTGGGATTGTTTTACTTTTACGCTTTCCTATAAGGGAAAAGTAATCTAATGATTAAAAACCGGCTGCCTGTAGTCGACCATTCGAATATATAACCCTTTACAATAAGCATAGATGCGAGACTGCGTTGATGCACTTCCACACCTTTGGCTATATTACGCCTATCCAATGTACAATAACTACTGAAATTTTGGGGAGGGTCGTAGTGCTCAAACCTTAGGTCAAGTAATGCGAGAAGAACTGTGCTGGTTGTCACCACAATAATTCAGATTACAAATATAAGCTGCTTTTGTAGTAACAGCTACCTTTGTAGTTAACGACAGCTACTTGGTAACCATGCCTGAAAGTATACTGATAAACCCAAGAACCACGAATTAGGCGGAGCATTTAGCTCGTATGGAGTGCTTGCTGGATTTTGGTGAGGAAACCTGAGGGAAAAAGACCGTTTGGAAGAACTCGGCATAGATGGGAGAATAATATTAAGATTTTATCTTAAAGAAATATGTTGGGACATTACGGACTGGACTGATCTGGCTCGAGTTAGGGACACGTGGCATGCTCCTGTCAACACGAAAATAAACGTTCTGATTTCGCTAAATTCTGGGAATTTCTCCACCAGCTGATGAACTTATTACTTTTCGAGAAGCGTTCCGCTTCATGGAATTAATTTAAGGTGTGACATCACCAGTGCGCTTGTAGAACACGCAATATGGAGGACGTAGTCTGTCGACACCCAAATTTTATTATAGCAAATTCAATAGCAACTACATGTTTCGGCTGCACATAGCAGACATAATCAGGAAGCATGTGTGAGAAAACGTAATAACGAAATTATACAGCTGTAATCGTACATTTACGCTGCTTTGTGCGGCCGAAATATGTCACTGCTATTGGATTTGCTAAAATAAATATGTGTCGACCGGCTACGTCCTGGCTATTGCGGGAATTAGTAGTTAATTAGGCAGTCAGTTAGTTAATTAGTTGTAGTCTGAGTCACGAACAGCGTCGGTAGGTAAGAAATGGCACAAAACATTCATAGCAATGGAGCTGCGACTGGGCAGTCCTTGAACCACTTTATTAGGTTGCAGACCTGCGCACCCAGTCCCTGTGAGTGCACTGAGATTTCGGTCGAGGTTACAGAAGGAGAGCTGACAGCCTCACGGGTAACAGTGAGATTGGTGATTGATTGGCCAGCTAGATCTTTCAGGGTTCTCGTGATCTTTACTTCTCCTTCTTCTATTTTTGTCACAATAGCTTTCACTTTGCTACGTACAGATACCGAAGTATTTCACCCGCGAGAGGCTTCGATGGCAGCACCGTGTGCTTTCACAGATGATGGATATTTGTAGGGCCACCAGCCGTTGAGCTCTACATGCTGAGTAACTTCAAGTGATAACACTTGTGAGCTTCACTAAAGAGGTGTTCGGTTCGAATCCGGTTTGGCGTCCTGTGGGATCCTGGTATGTCCTCTCAGGGATTGCGACAGTTTTCCGCAGTCACGCCGCCCCACAGAAGAACTGTGCCTTAATTTAAGTCTGATCTGGAGCGCTTCTTATCGCAACTTTTCCAATTATTATCTGATAGCCATTCGACACTACACAGAGTAACTGGGAGGCCTATTATATAAATTACAAATAGTGAACCTATGCACTCCGACTGCTAATTACACATTCACAACTAACCATACTTGTACCTTTGTTTTCCTGTAATATTAACATCACCCTGAAGATAGCCGCAATAGCGGCCGAAACACGTTGTGAGAAAATCGTGAATAAAATACATCATAAATTTGTAGTGCATTTTGTTGGTTATTTATATATTATGGATTTGATTAATGCAAGGACAATGGAACACATCGAAATGCTTACTGTTGTTCAATAAGTACGCAAGTTCTCTTATGACAGAGAGCAATAATTCAGTCTTTTCTGTTCAGCAGTAAATCAAGTGCCATACATACCTTAACGTTAGAATACACACCACTTCCCTGACAATGTATTCTGTTTTTGTTGATTCTCAGAACAAACCGGTCATTACCCCTAAATAACATTAAATGATTAAACCTTTTAACGCAAATAAAGTGTTTCATGGAAGGTAGGAACCACACCTTTAAGAGGCCATATTAACAGTGCATCTTGTAATGAATTAACGATGTTTCCTACTTTGGTTATCTATTGTTTATTTATTGTTTATTTAATGACGGTATAGGAGGCAAGATTAGATATATATTGCACAGCATACCAGGATGATCGGAATGATTTGAAAGGATTTGGAAGGATACTGCTATCAAAGACACGTGGCGTGGCTGATAAAGACAAGGAGAAGCGTCAATCAGGATTGTCGCTGGGTTGATATTCGAACCCGTGCCCCCTTGAATACGAAGCAACGTGCACTACACCCTCGGCAATAATATTCGGCAATATTTTTTATTTCAATCTACCAACAGCCTGTATGTTCTGACCAGAATTAACGGAGGTCATTTCTCTATTAGGAGATACATATCAGTCGCTTGTACCGTGAAATATGAAACTCGTTCGTGGCGTCAGCTTGAATGTTCACCTCTGATACTGCCTATTAAAGGGTGCAGTAGTTCCAAACAGCTTTTTAAGCGTCAAACCACGTTAATGTGGCGCGGTGGTGTGGGGGAGGAGGTCAACGGCAGAATGTATGACGTCATGACACAGCAACTCTGACGCAAGTTGGTACAGTAATTGTGTCTGCTCTCACACCCAATGCACAACAACGAGGGCGCCGCAGCGAGGACTGAGGTGGGACAAAATGAATCCAGAAATTCCTTATATTTGTCGCTTTCTTTTCTTTTGTTAAGTGATACCAGCCTGTGGTTCGTCTTCTTATACAAAATGCATTTACTCAGCAACTTAACTGGAACCTTAAGGGAAAGAATATACTTGCTAGCTGTCCTTGCGTATGTCTCTTCTCTGAAACCAGCTAATGCATCCACTATCATTGACGTATCATGTTTTGGGAGGCATTTATCAACAGATCCATTTATTGGGATTTTGCAGTTTCTCAAAGCAGTGTTGCTGAATAATGAAATCTTTAGGGACGTAAATATGGCATGTTGTTGCTTGTTCATCATAATACACGGAATGAAGAATGTAAAAGTGATAAACGCTCTTCTGAGGTGGTATTCCGTGTTTACTGATAAATAATTACCAACTTTTACATCATACAACCCCCATATTCAGGTTACGTTGTCCATGAAAAATCTTCTTGGGCCTCAAGACGCCAATAATAAAGTAACTGCTATCCTTCAAAGTTCCACTTCTTTGTCAATCGACACATCATAATACCCCAAATAGACAGGCAACAGATATATTCTTCAGTATTCTGTCATACAGAAAGCAATTATGCTTCCAAGGTAATTAGTTTCTACCTATTTAGGGTCATCAGACCGTGGGTGGTTGCAAGAGTATTTGCTTTCTCAACTCTGCATGTAAATAACCCTGTAGAGAAAGAGGAGTTTTTTATTTTTTTGCACGGTATATCTCTTAGCAATCGGTTTCAGGCAAATTAGATGAATTTCCGAAGCCTTCATGGGTGACGAATGTGACTTGGAAATGCAACACGACAGTGGATCTTACAGAAGTAGGCAATGAAGGTGCAGTGGCTGGCCGTTGCCAATACAACGAATCTGTGGATTGTATTAATGGCGAGAAAGACTTGACTAGCTGATTCATAAGACGAACGGGAAAATAAAGGGAAAGAAGTGTTTAATAAGTTTCTTTATACCTAGCACTCTACTAGAATTCAACTGAAGGTACAAGGAAAAGGAAAATAGCCCATTCAAGAAAATTCTTATCACCTTTCTGAGATTAGAACCAACGACCTCAGTAAACAAACAGAACACTCAACGACTTAGGAAGAGCTACGTCAATTAATAATTGAATTTTACAGAATTCCGTCAATCAGCCAAACGAATCGCCAATACAGATATTGCCAACCCTAATTCTGAAATGCAAAACAAATTGTTTTACACAGTAGATGTCCGCATGCACCACTGACTTACTCTAGTTCCTATTTTTCACATAGTCTTGGCCAGTTTTGTATGCGATAATTCTGTGACATAGACGCAGCACCGTGCCTGTATAAGACGATCACTTTCAATCTTAGCACGACAAATAAGTAGTAACATTTATGCTTTCGAAATGTACTTGAATGAAACTTGTCTCGCACGCAAAGCGACACAGAAAAATTCTTATCTTACAAATGACAAAATTTATGTCTGGGACTTTTTAAAATACGTACATTAGTCCTCTTGAATTCTGAAACAACAATTCAGAAATTCAACAAGACTCTCTTTTAAGAGGAAGCAAATAAATGAAGAGAGTATCACAGTTCTTATTCTACTTTTGTTTACATTTTATGAAAAATATTAAACTGTAGCTACTGGAGTTCTCGTAAATTTGGTGGACTTCTTTTGAAGGAAGCCATCCCGTTGTGTACGCATAACCATTTATTAAATTAAGCCGTCGTTACACAACATATAAAACAGTTGCACTACTACAACTGGTCTTTTAAAAAGAGGGTAAGGAAAGTGATAATTGAGTTGAATTAAAAGGAAGTAAAGTGTGATGGAAACCATCGAAAAGTGCAGAGAAGCGGAGTCTAGTGAAGTGAAAAGTTATCTAACGTGGAGTGTAGCGAAGTGCAATAAAGTGAAGTGAAGTGAAGTGAACGAAGCAAATTGAAGTGTAATGAGGTGAAGTGAAGTGCAGTATAGCTATGGAAAAGTTTTATAGGAGTAGTAAGTGATGAGAAGTGAAAGACTGGGGTAAACGCGTGAGTGAATTAATGATTGTAAAAAAAAAAAAACAATTACAAGAAACCGTACAGAGTACTGTCTTGCTTGGGTGCTTTTACCTTCTGTACATGTTGTAAAATTCTAATTTGTCTCCTGTGTTTTGTTGCTAGTTTTAAGTTGTCCTTTGTATAATTGTTGTTGATTGACCGTGTGTTTGGTTGTAGTAGTCTTGTGCGTGTTGTTATCTTTTGTGTATTTGTTGTACTCTGTGTGTATTGCTGCTTTTACTTTAGATGCCAGACTGTTGACTAGAAGTCAGTATCCGAAAGGTCCTGCGACCGGCCACCTCGACACACGTTTTTCTTGGTTTCCCTTTGCCTAAAAGCAAATGCTGAGATGGTTCCCAATATTCCAAGTTGCCACTACATGCTTCTCATGTAGCCCTCCCGACTTAAATTTAGTAGTAACCAATTTCATGTTTTGTTTACATGTAAAATA
>Ga0123357_10003043_pt1 | contig 19004 bp, 17 predicted proteins | sample TergutEmb28metaG_FD_89873 | JGI IMG/M metagenome (GOLD analysis project Ga0123357, IMG submission 89873) | Embiratermes neotenicus P4 segment gut microbial communities from Petit-Saut dam, French Guiana - Emb289 P4 | ecosystem: Host-associated > Arthropoda: Insects > Digestive system > Gut ...
AAATTTATTTTAATAGCAATGGCTATATATATCTTCTCAATATATATTTCTATTATTACTGGAACATCCAGTTCTACATATGTTGAAGGAATTGGAATAAAAGGCTGGTTTGAGTCCGGTAATTCTTTAAGCAGTATATTTATTTTAGGATTATTTATTTTATTTACAATGATAAAAACACCTAAAATAAATAGAATAGTCATTCCGGTAATTTTATTAATTGGGCTTTATTTGACTGCATTTATCGGCACTCGAACAGGATTATTCGGATTTATAGCAGTTGTTATTATTTACATATGCTCTGAAATATTTATTTATATAAGAAATAAATTAAAGCGGGCGGGCATGGAAATCCGCCCGTGCAACATAAAAAAATACTTTATACGATTTCTTCTATTTTAATTGTAGGCATTATAGTATTGGCTATATTTGGCTCTGCCACGCTGCAGAGAAGAAATTATGTGAATAATTTAAATAACGGCATTCTTGACCCTGCTACTAATGAGCCTGTACATGTCACTTTATCTATATTAAACTTAAAACAGCAAATAGACAAAGGGGAGCTGCCTGCAGGTTATATCTCTGCTCCAGCAGCTCAGTCTATCACATCTTTATATGAATTTGCCAATAAACATGAAATCAGCAGTACTGACAGGCGTGTTCAGCAATTAGTCTATAATTATTATCTAGTACTGCATCAGCATAATTTGGGACTAATGCTATTTGGCAATGGGCTACTCAATAATTATGCTGAATTAACCTTGGAAATGGAAATCCCTGCGCTTTTATTCAACTTCGGATTACTTGGATTTACACTATATCTTGCTCCATTTTTGGTAATATTTATATATTCTCTATATATTGGAATTAAGAAATTTAAAAATATAGACCAGGAATATATTATTCTTTTGGCAGGATGTCTATCTACATTTATTCTTGGCTTCTTCACAGGAATAACATTTTTCCACTCATCTTCAATGATGATGGTGGCTATACTGAATGTCTTATTGATAGGCAAAGTGCATCAATTAAAAAATGCAGAGTAGTGGGATAAAGCAGCCGCACGGGGAGCATAATTTTCTTTCGCTTGCGAAAAAAATTCATGCGAGCGCAAGATGCGGCGGATTATAGGAGAACCAAATGAAAAACATAATATTCGGAATAACTAATCTAAATACCGGTGGTGCAGAAAAAACACTTGTAGACATCGCAAATAAATTATGTGATAAATATAATATCACTATATTTACCTTATACGGCAACGGAGACTTAGAAAAAAATTTATCACCAGAAATAAAAATAATAACATTAAATAATAAATCAAATAAACCAAAATTATTCTCAATTAAATTATTATTATTTAAAAAATCAATATATAAAAAATATATTAAAAATAAATATGATATAGAAATAGCATTTTTAGAGGGCCCCATCACCACCTTATTTAGTATAAAAAACGAAAATGTAAAAAAAATTGCATGGATACATAGCAACATATCAAAAATATTCGGGTCTGGATTAAAAGCTAAGCTAAAAAAAATAATTAATAATAAAATATATCCCAATTATAACGAATTAGTATTTGTAAGCTTTGCTTCTCTAGAAGCATTTAACAAAACCTATAATATAAACGCCCCTAAAAAAGTTATATATAATTATATAAATAGCGATAATATAATTAAAAAATCAAATGAGCCTATAGAATTTGAATTTGATGATAAAGAAATCAATTTTTTATCTGTGTGCAGATTTGTGGAAGCCAAAGCTCTAGAGCGTTTAATTAGAGTCCATTCTAATTTAATTCGAGATGGATTTATGCATAAAATATATCTGGTCGGCTATCGGGCCGTTAGAAAATAAATTGCGTGAGCTAATTTCAAATTTAAGTGTAGAAAATACATTTATAATTCTTGGTAAAAAATCAAACCCCTTCCCATATATGAAAAAATGCAAGTATTTTTTACTTGCTTCATATTATGAGGGGCTGCCCACAGTACTTACGGAAGCAAAAATATTAAATAAATATATTTTTGCAACAGATACCGCAGGGGCGGAAGCCTTAGATGACTATATAAATAAAACAATTGTTAATAATAATGAGCTTGCTATTTATGAAGGAATGAAAAGCTTAATTACAAATGCGTTAAGTTCCAATAGTAATTATATATATACCAATGAGGATATTTTAGATAAAATAATTAACCTGCTAGGAGAATAAACATATGAAGATTTCAATATTAACAGCAGCCTACAACCGATGTGAAGCGATAGATAAGTTATATCAGAGTTTAGTTAGAAACTCTAATTCTGATGCGGCTTTAGAATGGCTCATTATGGATGATGGGAGTACAGATAATACTAAAACAAAGATTGAAGAATATATTGCTTCAAGTAATTTTGAAATTAAATATTTCTATCAGGAAAATCAAGGGAAAATGGCTGCTATTAATAATTTAATAGAGCATGTTACAGGAGATTTAATTGTTGAATGTGATTCTGATGATTATTGGGCAGATAATGCAATAAGGATTATTACTGCAAAATATGCAGATATTAAAGATTTGAACAATATTTATGCTATGGTCTTTTTAAAATATGACAAGAATTTATGTAATATTGGCTCCGCTTTTAAAGATGACAAATATAAATCTACTATGTTCGATTTGTACTTTAAAGACGGAATAACCGGTGATAAAGCATTAGTATTTATTGCGGATATAAGAAAGCAGTATAAATATATATTAGAAAAAAATGAAAAATTTGTAACGGAAGCAAGAATGTTTAACCAAATGGATGTGCAATATAATGTAATATGCTTTAATCATCCGATAATGATATGTGAGTATTTGAATGAAGGCTACAGCAATAACATCTTGAAGGTTTTTAAAGGCAGCCCTTACGGATATCTGGAATATTTTAAGGCATTATTTGATTTTGACATGAAGGGAATTTCGCCTGCAAAAAGGTTATATATAATTAAACATTACATACTATTTTGCTATCTGACTAAGCAAAAGCATATCTTAAGCAGCGTTAAAGGTGGGTTCAATAAGTTTCTTACTAGTGTTTTAATCATTCCCGGATACATTAAATCATATTTCATGTTTAAATAATCCAATTCCCCCAAATATTACAAATACATGACATTTCTGTCACATACATTTACAATTTTCCCTTTATTATGATAGAATATTTTCTGTAATAAAAGGTGGTAAAGATGAATTTACGTAAAAAATTAATATATTCGCTAATTTTAGTATTTTTATTTGCGGGGCTATTGTGTTTGCGCGGGGTTTCTTTTGCTGCAGGCACTTTAAATTATTCTGATGTTGATTTTAGTAAATATCCCGGATATCAATCTTTAATAACAAATCTCCAAAATCAATATCCTAGCTGGACTTTTACATTTTACGATACAGGATTAAGCTGGAATGAAGTTCTTGCTGGTGAATATATTACTAGCGGCTCTCCCATTAATTTAGTCCCAAAAGGTGATACAAGATATGATGGTGCCTGGATTTCTCCAGATTACGGGACAACTCTTTTTGATACCGGAAGCTGGTATGCTGCTTCTAAACCTGCAATAGCATACATGATGGACCCGAGAAACTCAATAAATTCTACAGACATATTTCAATTCCAGAACTTATCATCTACAGATTATTCTGAAACTGTACTAAAAAACATGGTGAACAATACATTTTTGAATACGTTAGACTGTATTGCCGCCATAGAAAGCGCAGCCGCTGCTAATAATATAAATCCGTATTATCTAGTAGCATTAATGCTGCAGGAGCAAAGCCCATCCGGCTCAGTAATGTCTGCAGGAAGCGGCTATACAGTTAATGACGTTCTTCAATACCCTGGTGTGTATAATGTCTTCAATATAGGAGCTACTAACAACAGCTCTGATCCAAGTCCTGTCCTTACTGATAATTCTAAAGATAATGTTATATTAAACGGATTATATTATGCGCAGAAGAAAGGCTGGACTAGCCTAGCTTTAGCAATCACAGGCGGAGCAAGTTCTATAGGTACCAATTACATAAGTATAGGTCAAAATACCATGTACTTTCAAAAATTCAATGTAGTATCAGGCACTTTATACGGTCATCAGTATCAGACAAATGTATTGGCTGCCCAAAATCAAGGTACCACCATGAGGTCTACATATTCAAAAAATGGAATATTAACCAGCACCAGTACTTTTAATTTTATAATTCCTTTATATACCGGCATGCCTGCAGCTGCTGCTCCAAGGCCTTCATGCACCGCTGCCCCTGTACTGGATGCATTAGATAATGCAGTCAGCTTTGATTCGAGTTTGCGATTAGATACTGCAAATAATTACATTTCCAGTATAGCTGCTGGCACTAATTTGTCAGCATTATCCAGCCTAATAGTTCCAACCCCAGGACATACAGTACAGTTCCAAGATGCAGGCGGCGCAGTTTTATCTGATTACTCTGCTCTCGCCGCCACAGGAGATAAGGTTGTTATAGGTGATGCTAGCGGTACTATTTTATACACATACACAATAATAATATATGGAGATGTAAATGGAGACGGGAAAATTTCAGCGGGTGATTACGTTTTAATTAAAAACAGCATTATGGGAACTGCAACACTAAGCAGCGTACAAAAGACAGCTTCAGACGTAAATAAGGATGGGAAACTTTCAGCAAGCGACTATGTTTTAATTAAGAATAATATTATGCAGGGTACACCACTTGCAACATAAAGGAGATTTTTTAATATGAATATTTTAAAGAAAAAAACAACAATAGGATTAATTATATTACTATTTTTATTGCTAATTCCAAGCCTTTCACATGCTGCATCATTCAGCGTAAGCTCATCAAAGACAAAAGTAACTGTTGGAGACACGTTTACTGTAACAATATCAGCTTCCGGGCTGACAGGAAAATTTTCAATAAGCGGTTCAAGTAATGTATCTTTAAATAAAACAAGCGACTGGGCTGAGAACTCATCTATCTCTGTTACATGTAAGGCTCTAGGCACTGGTACAGCCACCATTACAGCTACAGCATCCGACGTTGCAGATTCATCTACAGGAGCTTCCTTTGCAGGAAGTAAGTCAGTAAGCGTCACAATATCTGCTGTTCCTATCCCTCCTGACCCAAGTACTTTTGCTTACTTAACAGCCTTAAGCTTAGATGACATATACGGATTAACCCCAAGTTTTAGTAAAACAACATACAGCTATACCGCAAGTGTTAATCAAATGGTTACAGATTTAACTGTAAATTATACTGCTGAAAATCCCAAATCAACAGTTGCAGTAAGCGGAAATACAAACCTTCAGTTAGGTGATAATCCAATAACTGTAAAAGTTACATCACAAGACGGCAAGACTGTAAAAACATACACCATAACTGTTACCAAGGCTGTCGACCCGGCTCTTGCAGATGCTACTTTAGCCAGTTTAACTGTAGATAATTATCCGTTTTTATTTGACCCAAATACTGAGGAATACGACATAGGCACCATAGACAGCAGTTTAACCAGTTTAAATGTAACAGCAGTTCCTACAGACTCAAATGAAGTTGTTGTAATAACCGGAGCAGATGATTTGCAGATAGGTGAAAATACTATTACTATAACAGTTACTTCTGAAGACGGAACTGTTATAAAAGAGTATACAATTAAATATAACAGACCCGACCCGAATGCTGTAAGCACTATTACTACTAATTTATTTGATAATATTAAAAATTTTGTAAAAGATAATTGGTTAGTACTTACGGTATCTGCTGCAGCTTTTATAGAATTAATAGTTATAATAATACTTGCAGTAAAACTGTCAAGAAATAAAAATGGGTTAGGAAAACATTAGAATGTAATTTAGTTAATACCTAACTTTTCCGTATGATATATCTCTCATGCTTTGAAAAGCTCTCATTTTTTCTTCAAAAGTTTGCGTTTTTTCACTATTAAAAACATCATTCAAAAACATCGGAATAAACTCACAAGCATTCCCCTGTTTTAATCCTCGTTCAATAAGTTTTTCAAATAATACGACGTCTACAGTATGAAATGTTTTTTTATTTAATTTTAAAGTAAGTTTTTTTGCTACATTATTTATATAATCAAAAACATATTTAAGATATCCTAGTGATTCATTCTGGCTTGGAATATAACCATTGTGTGCAACTTCATTTCTAAGGTTTTTATTTGCTCCATCAATTTTAATTTGATAATTTATTTCTTGTAATGGCTCTCCTACAATAGCATGATATAAAGAATAAAAAGCTTTTAATCGTATTCCAGATTTCTTTCTGTATCTTTTCAAATTATTCTCATATTCATCTTTGACTTTATTATATTCTCTTATATAGTTCTCATACTGTTCTTTATTATCTACTGTTACATCAGAATAAAATTTAAAATTAGAATCAAATGTCATTAATAGAATACAATATTCAACAAAATTCTCTAATGATGAAGAGATAACAGTAACGGATTCTATATAATAGCCCTCTGTATATGCTAATATGCCTGATTCAAATAATACCTCATATTTTTTATTACTCAACAACGAATGTATTTTATGTCCATTTCTACATTCGAGTTCATATATTCCATTGTTATTAATTTGTACAGGATAATCATTCCTCGTGTAATCATATACTTTCAAGTTCTCTTTTATTACCTGATTTAGTTCTGACATCATACATTTTGTACACCTTATTATTATTTTCATGATATATACTCCCTTGTTAAATTATTATTTGTACCTTATTATACTATAAACGATGTTGTTTTGTAGATTTGTTTCTAGCTCAACCCTGCCCTTCGGGCAGGATTGAACAATATAATAATATAATAGCTCTGACGGAAAGTGCAGCAAGGCTTAAACAACATGCTGCACTTTCTGACAGAGCGAATGTCTTTTTCTACATTTTAATCTTGTGCGTAACCCCCGCCGCACCAAAGGGAATGGAAAGCTTTAGCTTGACATTGCCTTTGGGCGAGCGCCCTTGCGAGAAAGGTATGGTTGTGCAAAACTTTAGTATGGCACTGCACTTATACTTGTCTCATGCTTGCTGGGCGCGAGTGAGTCTGACCCGAAGGGGAAGACGAGGGCGGCGGGGGATATAAGAGTTTATTTAACTTCGTAATCAAATGTAATTGCTGGAACTTCTTGTATTCTTTCCGCATAAAATTTGAATTCACTAACTAATTCTTTAAATTGTTCATCAGTCAAATCTCTCTGGGTAATATATGTATACTTTCCCATATACATACTATCTAAATTAATATCTTGCACTGGAAATTGAATGTATTCTCCATTTTCGTTTACAGCTATTGCATCAGTTTGCGCATCAGTTTCATTAAAGTTTTTTACATATACTGTGTATTTTCCTTTTTCTAGCCACCAATCCATTCCTTCCTTTATTACTTCTTCTATTTTAGTAACTTTTGTTTCTTTATCAGAATTGTTGTAATATACAGGTTTTTCAGCTGCATGAATAGTTATTTTATCACTGCCTAGAAATTCAAAATCTTTGAAAATGTTCTTTAATTCATCATATGAATCATACATATATATATCAAAAGAAGATTCTAGCTTATCATTATTTATTGGGATTGTAATACCTACCAATTCATTTTTTTCATTAATTGGATTAAGAAATATTATTCCTGTTTCCTCGGTACTTCCATCTCCACTTCTTCCATAATATATCTCATATGAAACTTCTTCATTAAGTGTGAAATTAAATATTTCATTATCAGGGGATTTATACCATAAATTGGAGTTTATTATTTCTTTTAATTTACTAGAAATATTTTCTTTACTCAATATGTTAATATTATTGCTTGTTGTATTTAATAACGAGTTAGAATTCTTGTTTTTCACACCAGCTATAATTAGATATGATATAGAACACATCGATACAATTATTAATGCTAATAATACAATAATTTTTACCTTAATAGCAATCACCTCCATAATACCATTTCCCTAGTTAATAGTTAAAGAATGTATTGCCTGCAACTGTTTTTACATTGCTAGCATTTTTATATGTAGTACTTGCATGGTCATCAAAATATGATTTACTCACAAAATATAATTGGTTATTTATGCCTGCTGGAGCAGGTATTGAGCCATAATCGCCAGACATTAATGATATTGAAATTTGCACAGCAGAGTCCCAATCAGTACTTGATGCAACAGGATTCCTCGCTCTATTTGTATCCTGCGCAGTTCCTGTCAGAGAAGCAAATTGACCTGATTGTAATGCAATACCTCTAAATGTATTGGCAAACAGCCCACTGGTATCATTTTCTCTGTTAATTAGAACTCTCGCAACCGCTTGTTGTCCCGTTTGATTTGATGATTCTCCATATATTAGTCTAGCTATAACTGATGCATCACTTTGACTAGCATAAGTTGAAGTATTGTTACCTGTATAAGTTAAGGCTACTGGATTAGTTTTTAACTGTTGTTTCTGTACTGCTGTCACTGTTGCCACAGCAGCTGTCGCAGCAGTAGTTGTTGGAGTTAACATTTGAAGGGCAATAGCACCTGCAACCGCTTTCCCAGTTGGGTCACTCATATTGATAGGATTATTTGCACAATATAGATACATATTTGTTCTAAGCAAGCCCGCTCCAGCATCTAATGTAGTATAATCAGCATTAAGATAGCGTCCCCATTGCGGGTCGTAGTAACGGCTTTGAAGATAATACAGTCCGAGTCTCTGTATCATACCTGTAAGAGCGATATCTGTAAGGGTTAATCAATCCAATATTGTTAGTATCAGTTATCTCATCGCCATTTGCATCTTTAACGCTTACAGGGACGCCCCAACTGTCATATGTATAAGATACAACCTTATTTAAGTTACTGTCCAGTATTCCAATTATATCCCCTTGTGCATTCTTGATGTAGTAATACTGGGTTCCATTATAGTTCATCCCAATAACATTGCCGTTCTCGTCGTAGCGGTAATATGTTGTATTGCTTTCTGTTTTCTCATAGATAACTTTTGAACCCTCGAGATAATATTCGTAAGAACCCCATTAACTGTTTTCTCTGTTCTGATACCACTATCAGTATATTTGTAACTTGCTGCTAATCCTGTCATTGAATTCGTAATACCTGCAAGCTGTCTGCTGTTTTACCATTAGACTCTTCTGTCTCATATCTAGAGTGCAATTTCTATCTATCTTACCAAGGATTTAAAATATCTTCTTTAGTTATTTCATTGCTATTATTTTTCTTAGGCATTCTCTTAAGCTGATATGTCCCAATTCCTCCTAATATAGCAGTTATGGCTTGAATAAAGAAAAAATTATAAAAGATGTTACTAGAATCTATAATCTCATTAATCAATATGCCAACAGTTAATATTACATATATGCTCCATAAAATCAAACTAATTTTAGCTTGCACCTTTCTTGTATAACTAGTAGCTATTAGTACAAGTAAACTTAAATCAATAATAATCAATTGTACTATATCTCTGGTTTCAATTTTTTCATTTACTCCATCTGTACTAATATTTATAAATAAAAATGTAAATAAAAATATTACTATTATTAACTGAACGATACCAACTAGTTTAAAAATACTCCATATTACTTTTTTCATTCTTTACTCCCTTATCTTATTCTATTTAAAAATACTCAAACTAATCATACAAATTCATTTTCATTAAATATCAAAGTCCAAAAGTAAATTCGTCATTACTATCAATATCTGCATCTTTGGTGTGTTTTTTCAGTATGCCATTATTATAAAACCAATTATGTACATCCCACTCTACAACCATAGAATTTATATCTCGATTCCATGAATAGGTTGATGGATAAACACCATTATATATTATCATAATAGATAGAATCTCTTTTTGTCTGTCTTTATTTGTTATTTGATAAGAATTAACAATTTGCATATCAGGATTCTTTCTATCCCTATAATCAATAATTGTAACATATCCTTGTGGTACAGAAGACAAAGAATTAGTATTATTAACAATTGAGATATTGTAATCATTGAAATTAAGAACATCTGGCTGTTCCATTGGGAATGTTGGTAGCTGCTTTTTAGCGGTTGTTGTTGAAGTGCTTTTTGTAGCTACTTTTGCTGCAGTGACAGCAGCTGTTGCAGCAGTAGTTGTTGGAGTTAACATTTGAAGAGCAATAGCACCTGCAACCGCTTTCCCAGTTGGGTCACTCATATTGATAGGATTATTTGCACAATATAGATACATATTTGTTCCAAGTAAACCAGCACCAGCATCTAGTGTAGTATAATCACAATTCAAGTATCTCCCAAAAACTGGCGAGTAGTAGCGTGATTGCAAATAATATAGCCCTGTCTCTCGGTCATAACGGTAACTGCGATACAAATATGGATTTATTAGCCCTATATTGTTAGGGTCTGTTATCTCATTCCCATTCGCGTCCTTGACACTTACAGGAACTCCGCCATGAGTCATAAGTGTAAGTGACTACCTTCTCTAAATTAGAATTTAGTATACCAATCACATCACCGTTGAGCATTCTTGATGTAGTAATACTGGCTTCCATTATAGTTCATTCCAATAACATTGCCAGACTCGTCATAGCTGTAATATGTCGTGTTGCTTCCTGTTTTCTCATAGATAACTTTTGAACCCTCCAAATAATACTTTGTAACTGTTCCGTTTACTGTCTTCTCTGTTCTTATTCCTGCATCATTGTACTTATATGAATATGTATTCGTGCCACTTATTATGCTTGCCAGCTGTCTCCCATTTTGCCATGTCAAGGTTGTGTCTGTACCTATTGTTAGCGGATTACCTATGGCATCATATGTTATTGCCTTGCCATCATAGCTCGTTAGCTGGTCCTTCCAATTCGAATTTCCGATACGAGTAATTTATTGTGTTTGTTGCTGACCCCAAATTTCCGTTAGTATATGCATCCTCCATTTTTGTTATGAGATTACCGCCTACATCATATGTGTATGTTACAGTTTTGTCAAGGTCTTTGTTGTCCTCTCTTATAAGCTGTCCAAGTTCATCATAATAATACTTTGCTATTTGTGTTCCTGCTCTTGATATTGCTTGTATATTTCCCACTTTATCATATGTATAGCTTAGCTGTTCACTTCCATTTGTCATACTTGCCAGCTGAGTTGTTGTTCTATTTGCTGTGGCTGTGTTCTGATAGCCAAATGTTGTTGCATAAGTTTTACTGTTAGCCGTTAAAGTCTTGTTTGTTATTCTTGATAATCCATCATATGCTGTTGTAATTGTTGCAGGTCCAGCCACCACACTTGTTATTCTATTGCTGCTGTCAAAATTATATGTGGAAGTGTTTAATACCCCATTTAAGCTGTATGATATATTTGATAAATTGCTGTTTGCGTCATATTTGTATCCTATATTCAGTCCATTTGTATTTGATACTGTTGTTGGTCTATCTATTAAGTCATATGTTGCTGCTGTAGTTTCATTTAATCCAGAGTCTTTTGTCTGATATAAATTACCTCTTGCATCGTATATGTAGTCTACTGTTCCTGTGCTTTTTGTAGTTCTTGTTACTCTGTTAAATCTGTCGTATGTATAGCTTACTTGTTGCCCATTTCCATATGCTGAGTTTGTTAGGTTGCCGTTATTTGCCTCATAGTTGTTTGTTATTAACGCTTGGTCTCCAACTTTAACTTGTTTTTGATTGCCAAAGTTATCGTATACAAATGTGTATGTTGTATTATTATGAATTATTGTGTTTAGCCTGTCATTGAGGTATGTGTAGCTATTTTTGTACGTTGATGTGCCTGCTGTTGAATTTACTTCTGTTACTCTGTCCAGATTATCATACACATAATTTGTAGTCTTCCCGTTTGCATCTGTGATGCTGCCCAGTGTTCCTGTTATATTGTTATAGTTATACGTTGTTGTATTTCCCGTTTCGTCTGTTGCGGTTGCTAAGTATTTATCATTAGCTGTATATGATACATCTGACTGTATATAGTCTGATGTCCCTGTTCCAGTTATTTTAGCTGATGTAGCATCTCCTAATGAATTATATGTAAAATTATATGCTACTCCTGTGCTACTTACAGCATTTGTTAGTCTATGCTTATATGTCGTGTCATATGTATATGTAAAACTGCCTCCTTTAGGATTTGTTTGTTTTATTAGATTATTGTTTCCATCATAATTAAATGTACTTTGTTGTTTTGCCGAATCTTGACTATTTACTAAATTTCCATTTGTATCATATGTATAACTATTACCTGACTCATCTTTTATTAGAGATACATTATCTATGTACATCTCATTTGCATTCTGATAATAACATATATATACTTGTATTTTACTATAATCCTGTGGTGCCACAAATTGATATGATACATATTGCCATTCTTCTGTATCTGTATTTATTCCTTTTCCTATCCAATTGTCTTGTCCTGTTGTACTAACTACGTCTACTGGCATAGTAGTCCCTGCCCCATTTTTACTTGGTACAGCTCTTACTTTTATCCAAGCTGAATATGTAAATACATCTCCTTTTTTGCCACTTATCATTACATCTTGATATATTAATTTGTTTTTATTTGTTTCTCCTGTAAGCTTCATTAAATGGTTAAAACCGTCTCCTGCAATTACACATCCGTCTGGATTAGCAGCTAGATTTGATCCTATCCAACTGGTCCATCCACTATTTGCATCTTCAAATCCTGAATTCTCAATCAAATTATAGGATGTTTGTATGCTCTCTGTTTTTAATTGTACATCATCGAAATATGCCGTGCCAAAACAATGTTCTAGTCCAACTCCTATATATAATGGGCCTATAGCATTTGCAGGATAATCTAATGTTAATGATATGTCTTGCCAATCATTTGTCCCATTAATCCTATTTGATTGTATTACTGCTGTTGAGCCATCACTTGCTGTATAGTAGGCAATTATCATTGCACCTAGATTTAAAGTACTTACTATATTATTTGTCTTTACTTTTGCTGTTATTGTATATTGTTTTCCTCTTTGCACGCTTGTTTGCTGCTGCCAAAATGGTACTACGCTTGTTTGTGTTGTTGTGCTAGTTACTTTAAAGCTTCTTTTCCCTGTATATGCTTCTTCTGTTGTTATTGTGTTCGTTCCTTGATTATTTCCCCAATTCATACTTGACCATTTTCCGTCATATTCTGCGCTTCCATTATATATTAAACTTACTGGAGATTGTACTAGTTTACTTTCTAATGTTAATTTGTTCTTTGATCCTCCTAATGTTCCATATTCATAGTTCTTTCCATATGCTCCTATTATGCTATTTGGCGTTTTACCTAAATCTACTACTCCTGTTGCTTGTCCGAAGTTATTGAAATTTACATTATTGGTATATCCCTTATTATCTGTAAAGATTGTTACATTACTTCCATATGTTATATTTAAACTATTTCCTAATTCATTTGTACTAGATTGCTCCTTTATACTTTTTACTCTTCGTGTTCCTGCTAAATTATAATCATATCTTACATTATATCCATCAATATTTACTAATCCATAAAGCATATTGTCCGAAAAATCATACCATGTTGTTCTTCCATCTGGATATGTTATGCTATCAATTCCTCCTACAATGTTATAATTGTAAGTTATCTGCCTTCCAGATGGGTCTGTCATGCCTGAGATAATTGTTCCACCATTATTGTATTGAAAAGTTATCTTTTGTCCAGTTACATCTGTCACCGACCAAATACAAAAGTCGTTAGGAACATATGGAGAAAATGTTATTGTTATTTTATCTCCCGCTTCATTTTCTATTTCTTTTAAGTGCCACAATTGATTCCCATTTACAATTCTTAGTTCAAATCTACTCTTGTTGCCTCCTTTATCTTCCATTGTAAATTGATTATTTGCGAGCGTTAATGTTAATCCCAATCCATCTTCATCTTGATATATATTGGTTCCTGCTTGTTTCTCAAAATAATGGCGAGTTCCATCCTCATCTATATATTTGGCATAATCTACTCCACCTATATTGTCTAATTCTATTGTTTGACTTATATTTAATCTTACACCATATCCATAGTTTATATTTTCTTTTCTATCATTTGTGTTATATACATGTCTTATAGATACAGGCATTCTTTGTCCCGGTGTTGATAAATCCTCATGTATCCATGTTACATTTCCATTATAGTCATTCGTGTATACTGTTCCTGCTCTTCCCACATCTTGTGTATGATAACTTAAATAGTTTTCTAATCCTGTTTGGTTTCTATATATTATTTGTGCTACTGGTCTTCGTTCATAATATGTAGAAGATGTATCTGAAGAAATAAAATACATGTCTGATTCTGCGGTATAATTCCATATTTCATTATGTTCTTTTATCATTACTCCATAATTATTTCCTGTTGTATACCAGTCTTTTGCTATACTTGTTATATCGAATTCTTGCCTATAAGATGTAGTAGGAGTACCGCTATTATATTGATATAAAACATAATCTGTTATTCTTGTATCAATGTTATTACACGAACTGTCCCAAAAAAGATATATTGGACTGTTTTTATCTTCTGACCAATCTGCTGTCATTTTATGTACATCTAATTGCATTTGTCTGGTTGGTGGTGTCCATTCACTTGTCTTTGGATAGCTCCATATGTTTAAACCTGCATATATTACCTGATCACCTGCACTTAACGAAGGTAAATTGAATTTTATTAATCCTCTTACTGGTTCTCCAAGTCCATTAATACCACCAGTTGGTCCAAGCCATTTACTATTTCCTATCCTTATTATATGTGCTTCACCTTTTGTATAATTACCAGTATCTCCATAATATATATATGTATCTTCTATATCTTGGTAATATCTAGATGTAGTTATACTAGGATCTATTGTTACTGGATATACTCGTCCATCTGCTTTTAACCATTCTTCATCTAGTATTAATGTTAATATATATTTCCCTTCTCCTTGTTCTTCTAATTTTAATTCTATATTATTATTAAAGTCTAAGTTTCCATCATACATAAATGGTGCTTGTATTGTAAAAATTACATTATCTTCTGTTCCTGCATATACTATGATGTCTTTAGAGTCTAATAGCTTCATTTTTAATGAGCCTACATCATATATAAATTTTAATTCATTCTTTATTGCTTCTTTATTCTGTAATACTATATTTTCTTTAACATGTTCTGGTTCTGTAGAATACTCTATATTAGTATTTGCCAATATATCCTCATATTTTATCGTAGTTTGTGGTATGTTTATTTGTATGTCTTCTGCTTTTACACCTTTTATTTTATTTGCTTTTGCAGCTGAGTCAGACACCTCTACATTTGATGCCCTTGAATTCAATAATCCCCAAGTAATTGTATACCCATTACTTTCCATGCTGCCTAAATTATATCCATTTGTTTTATTAGTAAAATTTACTTTGGCATTTCCTGATACGTTTTTATACACTTCTGTCTCTTTTTTATTTTCTGCCTCCGCTAATCTCTCGGCTTGAGATACATTACCTATATTTTGTAAATTTACCACTTGTATCTCATCTAAATTGTTAGTTTCTATATTATTATCTTGGATTAAAGTATTATTTATTTCTGCATTATTGTCTTGAAGCAAAATATCATCTGTATTTTGTACACTATCAAGGGCGTCCGTTCCTGCACTATCTTCTTGATTTGTTGTATCAACTGTATTTTCTTGCTTTAATGAATCTACATCCTTTGCCTGATCTATTTCTAATCCCGATACTTTTAAACTTTCTTTTGTATCTTTTACTTCTTCCAAAGTATTATTTATATCTAATAATTTCCCATCTTTTTCATAATGAATATTACTTGCAAAAATTGATGCAACTATTGTACCATCAGACATTAAGAAATGTTTTTCATTTAATGTTCTGTCTCCTTCTATTTCCCCTATAACAACTGGTTCTTTTTCCTCCTCACTTATTTGCGGAATTGGTGGTTCAACAATTTTTGATACCTCGTTATTAGTTTCTTGTAGCTTCTCATCAATTGCCATAACAATATTTGGTACAAATTGAAAAACCATTGCAAACAATACCATTGTTGCAATGGTTTTACTTAAAAATTTGGTTTTTTTACTATTATTCATAAAATGCCCCCCTTCGACATAATACTAGCACATGTATAACTATAATGCAACTATTCTAGTTATAGTTTTTGTTGTAACCATTGTGATACCATTTCACAGGGTGTAATCGATGTTTAAAGTAAATAAAGTAGAAAAAATAAATAAAAATGCAAATATCCCACTAACAATTAGATTTCCTGAAGATATATATAATCAGTATAAAATATTAGTATCAGACTCTGGACAAAGTTTTAATAGCGTCGTTATCTCTGCATTAAGATATGCATTAAATAATATGAAGAAATAGATAAGTCCTATATCTATCTTTTTGTCAATTTTATAATGTGTTTTTTAAATTGTAAAATAATTTTTTTGTCCTTTTTCCTTACCATATTTTTCCTCTATTTTTAAAACTAATTTGCTTTTTTAAAAATTTGATATATAATTATTAATATCATTAATTTCCTATGGAGGTCAGATTTTTGAAAAATCTATTATTCACTTCATATAGTATGTGTTTTGGCGGCATTGAGAAAGCATTAGTTAATATACTTAAAAATATTAACTATAATAAATATGAAGTTACATTACTTTTAGAGAAAAAAGAAGGTATTTTCTTAGATGAAATACCTTCTAATGTAATATTAAAAGAATATAAAATAAGCGACAATCCTATTGTCCTTTTAAGGAAAATTATAAATAGATTGAAACTTGTTTTTTTTATAGCCTCTAATTATATGAAATATGACTTCTCCGCTTCTTTTACTACATCATCTATCCCAATGGGAATTATAACAAGATATTTAAGTAAAAATAATTATTTATGGGTACACAATAATTATAAAGATTTATATGCACGGAAATGATACATTATTTAGGCAGTTTTTTAATGAAAGAAAAGTATATAAATTTAGCAAGATTATTTTTGTGTCTAATGAATCTAAAATTGATTTCATGGATTATTACCCTGCTTTATCTTATAAATGCCTCGTTTGTAATAATCTAGTTGACTATAATCAAATTTTAGATTTATCCTCAGAAAATATTGATGAAGAGAAAAGCAGTTCAAAAATATTACTTAATGTGGGCAGACATGATGAGCATCAAAAGAAACTGAGCAGACTCATAAATGTTTGTAAAAGATTAGTCTCAGATGGTTTTAATTTTAAACTATGGCTAATAGGTGATGGCCCAGACCATAAGCAATATTTAGACCAAATTGAAGAGCTCGGCCTGCAAGAATACATACAGGTTTTAGTCCCAAAATCTAATCCCTATCCATATTACAAAAATGCAGATGCTTTTGTAATGACTAGTGATTACGAGGGCTTCCCTGTTGTATATGTTGAATCCATGACTTTTGGATTACCTATTATAACTACTATCCCGGTTTCAGATGACAGCCTAAATATAAATAATTATGCCATGATTGTTGAAAAAGACGAAGAAAGCATATATAATGCTGTAAAACAGTTTCTATGCAATGGCTTTACTATAAAAGAAAAATTTAATCCAGAGGAATTTAATAGAAATATACTTTCCAAACTAGAAAAATTATTTGATGGAGTAAATTTATGATTAAATATAGTTTAATTATTCCTGTATATAACACTGAACAATATTTAAATAAATGCCTGACTTCTGTTGTGAATCAGACATTTAATAATTTTGAAGCTATTATTGTAAATGACGGCTCTACTGATAATTCTGGTAAAATAGTTGATGAATTCATTAGCAAATATCCATTTATACATAAAATTGATAAAGAGAATTCTGGATTGTCTGACAGTAGGAATGTAGGTGTAGAGCATGCTTTGCGGAGAATATCTCATATTTATTGATAGTGATGACTACGTCGTCAAAAATATGCTGGAGATAATTGATAACGCTGTGAATGATAGCAAATCTCCAGAACTAATAAAATTTTGTTATTACGAAGTAAACCGTAATATATCACCAAAAAAAGATGGATTTAATTTTACTAATATGTCTGGACAAGATGCATTAATAAAATTTATTAATAATAATACAAATTACGAAATGGCATATTTATATGCGTATAAAAAAGATTTCTGGATAAAAAATAATTTTAGATATGCATCCGGAAGATTCCATGAAGACTTTGGGCTTACTCCAATAATACTAATGCAAGCTGCAGATGTATCTTCAATAGATGTACCATTATATTATTACGTAAGAAGAGCCGGCAGCATTACTAGAGTTTTCTCCTCTGAACGTTTAAAAAAAAGTGCATATGATACACTCTATCATTTGGATAATATACAAAATTTCGTACATAACAGTTCAATTAAAGAAGAAAATAAAAAAACCATTTTAAGTCATATGGCAAATAGCATTATCAATAAAGCCAGCAGTTTGAAAGGACAAGATAAAAAAGATTATAAAAAAGAGCTGAAAAAAAGAAACGTAATCAACCTATTACTTACGGATACTTTAAAAAGAAAAGCTAAAAAGCTCATTCTTAAAGTAAAAAACTATTGATATAAAACCAAAATATGATATAATAATTTAGAAAATTACTTCAAATGGGGGAAAATTCATGGCAGATAATTCTGAAGATGTTATAGTAGTACAAGATGTATATAAAACATTTAATGTTTATTTTGATAAAGCAAACACTTTAAAAGAAAAGCTTTTATTTTGGAATAGAAATAGAAAAGAAGTAAGAGAAGTTTTAAAAGGTGTAAGTCTAAATATAAAACAAGGCGAGGTTGTTGGACTGATTGGCACTAATGGAAGCGGCAAATCCACGCTTCTAAAGCTGATGACTCAAATTATATATCCTGATAAAGGAACTATTTTTACTCATGGTAAGCTTGTATCTCTTCTTGAACTAGGTGCAGGATTTCATCCAGACTTCAGCGGTAGAGAAAATATTTATTTTAATGCCTCAATTTTTGG
>Ga0123357_10003044_pt1 | contig 19002 bp, 18 predicted proteins | sample TergutEmb28metaG_FD_89873 | JGI IMG/M metagenome (GOLD analysis project Ga0123357, IMG submission 89873) | Embiratermes neotenicus P4 segment gut microbial communities from Petit-Saut dam, French Guiana - Emb289 P4 | ecosystem: Host-associated > Arthropoda: Insects > Digestive system > Gut ...
AGGTCTTGATCACGCTCTTGGCGTTGCGGTCGTTGAGGTCGTCGACCTTCTTGAGCAGGTGGTCGTCAACGAACGGCCCCTTCTTCAGGCTCCTAGGCATTCCTGATTACCTCTTCTTCCCGGTCCGACGACGACGGACGATCAGCTTGTCGCTGTCCTTGTGCCGACGGGTGCGACCCTCCGGCCGGCCGGCCGGGTTCACTGGGTGCCGGCCGCCGGAGGTCTTGCCCTCACCGCCGCCGTGCGGGTGGTCGACCGGGTTCATCGCCACACCGCGCACTGACGGGCGCTTGCCCTTCCAGCGCATTCGGCCGGCCTTGCCCCAGTTGATGTTGCTCTGCTCGGCGTTGCCGACCTCGCCGACGGTGGCCCGGCAGCGCACGTCGACGTTGCGGATCTCCCCGGAGGGCATCCGCAACTGCGCGAACGGCCCGTCCTTGGCGACCAGCTGCACCGCCGCGCCCGCCGAGCGGGCGATCTTGGCGCCGCCGCCAGGACGCAGCTCGATGGCGTGCACCACGGTGCCGACCGGGATGTTGCGCAGCGGCAGGGCGTTGCCTGGCTTGATGTCCGCGCGCGGCCCGTTCTCCACCGTGTCGCCCTGCTTGAGCAGCCGGGGGGCGAGGATGTAGCGCTTCTCCCCGTCGGCGTAGTGCAGCAGCGCGATGCGCGCGGTGCGGTTCGGGTCGTACTCGATATGCGCGACCTTCGCCGGCACGCCGTCCTTGTCCGCCCGTCGGAAGTCGACGAGCCGGTAGGCGCGCTTGTGCCCGCCGCCCTGATGCCGAGTGGTGATCTTCCCAGCGTTGTTGCGTCCGCCCTTGCCATGCAGCGGGCGCACCAGCGACTTCTCCGGCGTGGTTCGGGTCAGCTCGGCGAAGTCCGCCACCGAGGACCCGCGCCGCCCGGGCGTGGTCGGCTTGTACTTACGAATAGCCATATCCGTTAACCAATCTGGCCGAAGACGTCGATCCGGTCACCCGGGCGCACGGTGACCACGGCGCGCTTGACCGCCTTGCGGCGGCCATAGCCGAACCGGGTTCGCTTGCGTTTGCCCGCCCGGTTGAGGGTGTTCACGTCGGTCACCTTGACGTTGAACACCTGCTCGACAGCAATCTTGATCTGCGTCTTGTTGGCGCGCGGGTGGACGCTGAAGGTGTACTTGTTCTGATCGAGCAGGCCGTAGCTCTTCTCGGAGATGACCGGTGCCAGCAGCACATCGCGTGGGTCGTCGAACATGCTCAGTCCTCCTCGACCGCGTCGGCGTCCGCCGCAGCGTCCTCAGCGGCGGCCGCTTCGATCGCCTCGTCGACGATCGCTTCCGCGACGGCCTCTTCGACCGCCTCCGCGACAGCCTCGTCGATGGCTTCTTCGATCGCTTCCGCAACAGCCTCTTCGACGGCCTCTTCAACCGCTTCCTCGACCACCGCTTCAATCGCTTCCGCGACGGCCTCTTCGATGATCGCCTCGACCACCGCCGCCTCGACCGCTTCCTCGATGATCTCTTCCTCGATCGCCTCAACGAGCTCAGCGATGGCCTCGTCACTGACAGCGGTCGCCTTGGTCCGGATCGGCCCGGCCAGGAACTCGTCGAGCGCGCCGACGGTGAACACCACGTCATCGCTGACCAGCACGTCGTAGGTGTTCAGTTGGCCCGGCTCCAGCAAGTGCACTGAAGGCAGGTTGCGCAGGCTCATCCAAGTCAGTTCGTCGTCGCGCTCAGCCACCACCAGCACCCGGCGGGCCTGGGTGACCCGGGCCAGCGCCCGCGCCGCCGCCTTGGTGGAGGGAGCGTCGCCAGTTATGAACGAGGACACCACGAACACCCGGTCGGCGCGCAGCCGGTCCGACAAGGCGGCGCGCAACGCGGCGGCCTTCATCTTCTTCGGGGTCCGCTGGTCGTAGCCGCGCGGCGTCGGACCATGGGCGGTCCCGCCACCGGCGAACTGCGGGGCGCGGGTCGAACCCTGCCGGGCACGGCCGGTGCCCTTCTGCCGGTATGGCTTCTTGCCACCGCCGGCCACCTCGCCGCGGGTCTTGGTGTCCGCGGTGCCCTGACGGGCGGCCGCCAGCTGGCCCACCACCACCTGGTGGATCAGCGGCACATTCAGCGGCACGCCGAACACCTCGGGGGGCAGCGCCACGGTCAACGCGTCCGAGCGCTCGCCGTCGTTCTCGCCGCCCGTCTCGTCCGTGACGTCCGGCTCGGCCGTGACGTCCGGCTCATCGCCCGCGTCGGTGGCCGGGCTCAGCACAGTGAGGGTCAGACTCATCGCCTCAGGCTCCCTTCACTGCGGAACGGACCATCACCAGTCCGCCCTTCGGGCCGGGGATCGCGCCTTTGATCAGCAACAGGCCCCGCTCGGTGTCGACCTTGTGCACCACGAGGTTGAGCGTGCTCTGCTGCTCGTGCCCCATCCGGCCGGCCATCCGCACGCCCTTGAACACCCGACCGGGGGTGGCGCACGCGCCGATCGACCCGGGCGAGCGGTGCTTGCGCTGCGTGCCGTGGGCCGCGCCCAGTCCGCCGAACCCGTGCCGTTTCATGACCCCAGCGGTGCCCTTGCCCCTGGTGGTGCCGGTGACGTCGACCCGGGCGCCCGCCTCGAAGACCTCGGCGGTCAGCTCTTGGCCGACCTCGTAGCCGTCGATGGCGTCGGTGCGCAACTCGACCAAGTGCCGGCGCGGCGTCACCTCGACGGCCTTGAAATGACCGGCGATTGGCTTGCTGACCTTGCGCGGGTCGATCTGCCCATAGGCGAGTTGAACGGCCCGATAGCCGTCCTGCTCAGTGGTGCGGATCCGGGTGACGACGCATGGCCCGGCCTTGACGACAGTCACCGGAACGACCCGGTTGTGCTCGTCGAAGACCTGGGTCATGCCTAGCTTCTCGCCCAGGATCCCGATGGTGTTCTCAGCCATTTCTGCCTACTGGATATTCACATCGACGCTGGCCGGCAGATCGATGCGCATCAGCGCGTCCACCGTCTTGGGCGTCGGGTCGAGGATGTCGATGAGCCGCTTGTGCGTGCGCATCTCGAAGTGCTCGCGGCTGTCTTTGTACTTGTGCGGCGAGCGGATGACGCAGTACACGTTCTTCTCCGTCGGCAGCGGCACCGGACCGACCACACGGGCGCCGGTGCGCGTCACCGTCTCTACGATCTTGCGCGCGCTGGCATCAATGGCCTCGTGGTCATAGGCCTTGAGCCGGATGCGGATCTTCTGTCCCGCCATGGTTGGCTAGCTCACCTTCGAAAAGTTGCTGCGGTCGTGACGTGCGGCACGTCGGCTTGCGCCGGGAGGCCGGCGCGGGCGCCGGCCTCCCTGACGACTATTTGATGATCTTGATGACTCGGCCCGAGCCAACGGTGCGGCCACCCTCGCGGATCGCGAACGGCAGGCCCTCCTCCATGGCGATGGGCTGGATCAGCTCGACGGTCATCTCGGTGTTGTCGCCGGGCATGACCATCTCGGTGCCCTCCGGCAGGGTGACCACGCCGGTCACGTCCGTGGTGCGGAAGTAGAACTGCGGACGATAGTTGTTGAAGAACGGCGTGTGCCGACCACCCTCGTCCTTGTTCAGGATGTACACCTGACCCTCGAAGTTGGTGTGCGGCGTGGTGGTGCCGGGCTTGATCACGACCTGGCCGCGCTCCACCTCCTCGCGCTTGATGCCGCGCAGCAGCAGGCCCACGTTCTCACCCGCGCGCGCCTCGTCGAGCAGCTTGCGGAACATCTCCACGCCGGTGACGGTGGTGGTGATCTTCTGCGGGTGGATGCCGACGATCTCGACGACCTCGTTCACCTTCAAGGTGCCGCGCTCGACCCGGCCGGTCACCACGGTGCCGCGGCCGGTGATCGTGAACACGTCCTCGATTGGCATCAGGAACGGCTTGTCGATGTCGCGCTGCGGCTCCGGGATGTACTCGTCCACCGCGTTCAGCAGCTCGATCACCTGCTCGCCGGCCGCCGCGTCGCCCTCCAGCGCCTTGAGCGCGGACACCCGAACCACCGGGAGGTCGTCGCCCGGGAACTCGTACTGGCTGAGCAGCTCGCGCACCTCCAGCTCGACGAGCTCGAGGATCTCCTCGTCGTCGACCATGTCAACCTTGTTCAAGGCCACCACGATGTACGGCACGCCGACCTGACGGGCGAGCAGCACGTGCTCCTTGGTCTGCGGCATCGGGCCGTCGTCGGCGCCGACCACCAGGATCGCGCCGTCCATCTGCGCCGCGCCGGTGATCATGTTCTTGATGTAGTCGGCGTGCCCGGGGCAGTCGACGTGCGCGTAGTGGCGCTTGTCGGTCTGGTACTCGACGTGCGCGATGGAGATGGTGATCCCACGCGCCTTCTCCTCCGGGGCCTTGTCGATCTCGTCGAACGGCGTGAAGGGGTTCAGCTCCGGATGCTTCTCATGCAGCACCCGGGTGATCGCGGCGGTCAACGTGGTCTTGCCATGGTCGATGTGGCCGATGGTGCCGATGTTGACGTGCGGCTTGGTCCGTTCGAACTTCTTCTTAGCCACTACGAATCCCTATCCCTTCGGGCTAGTTGCCGGTCTACTTAGCCGGCCGGGTTGGACTGTGGTTGTCATTTCATTCCCCTGTCACCTTCGCGATGATCTCCTTCGCGACGTTGGCGGGGACTTCCGCGTAGCTGTCGAACTGCATCGAGTAGGCGGCGCGGCCCTGGGTCTTGGATCGCAGGTCGCCGACGTAACCGAACATCTCCGACAGCGGCACCAGCGCCTTGACGACCCGCGCGCCGCTGCGCTCGTCCATGGCCTGGATGTGACCGCGACGGGAGTTCAGGTCCCCGATGACATCGCCCATGTTCTCTTCGGGGGTGGTCACCTCGACCGCCATCAACGGCTCCAGCAGCACCGCGTTCGCCTTGCGCGCGGCCTGCTTGAGCACCATCGAGCCGGCGACCTTGAACGCCATCTCCGAGGAGTCCACCTCGTGGTAGCCGCCATCGAGCAAGGTGCACTTGACGCCCACCAGCGGGAACCCGGCCAGCACGCCGTACTGCATCGCTTCCTGCACGCCGGCGTCCACGGACGGGATGAACTCGCGCGGGATGCGCCCGCCGGTCACCGCGTTGACGAACTCATAGCTCGGCCCGTCGGAAGCCAGCGGCAGCGGCTCAAGACGGATCAGCACCTTGGCGTACTGCCCGGAGCCACCGGTCTGCTTCTTGTGGATGTACTCCTGCTTGTCCGCGATGCCCTTGATCGTCTCGCGGTAGGCCACCTGCGGCTTGCCGACGTTGGCCTCGACCTTGAACTCGCGGCGCATCCGATCCACCAGGATCTCCAGATGCAGCTCGCCCATCCCGGAGATGACCGTCTGCCCGGTCTCCTCGTCGTTGCGCACCCGGAAAGTCGGATCCTCCTCGGCGAGCTTGCCGATGGCGATGCCCAGCTTCTCCTGGTCGGACTTGGTCTTCGGCTCGATGGCCACATCGATGACCGGATCGGGGAAGGTCATCGACTCCAGGACGATCGGCTTGTGCAGGTCCGAGAGGGTGTCGCCGGTGGTGGTCTGCTTCAGCCCGGCCACCGCGATGATGTCGCCCGCGCCCGCGCGCGGCAACTCCTCGCGCTTGTTGGCGTGCATCTGGTAGATCTTGCCGATGCGCTCCTTGCGGTCCTTGGTCGCGTTGAGCACCTGGCTGCCGTTGTCGACCGAGCCGGAGTAGATCCGCACGAAGGTCAGCTTGCCCAGGTGGGGGTCGGTGGCCACCTTGAACGCGAGCGCGGACAGCGGCTCGGACTCGTCGGAGTGCCGCACCGCCGGCGTCTCGCCGTCCTGCAGCGTGCCCTCCACGGCACCGATGTCCAGTGGCGAGGGGAGGAAGTCGATCACCGCGTCCAGCATCGGCTGCACGCCCTTGTTCTTGAACGCCGAGCCGCAATACACCGGGTTGAGATTGCCGGCGACGGTGGCGCGGCGGATGCCGGCTCGCAACGCCGCCAGGGACAGCTCCTCGCCGCCCAGGTAGGCCTCCATGACCTCGTCGTCGTGCTCGGCGAGGGTCTCGACCAGCTTCTCGCGCCACAGGTGCGCGTCATCGACCAGCTCCGCCGGGATCTCCTCGATCGCGTAATCCTCGCCCTTTTGCGTCTCGCCGCGCCAGGTGAGCGCCCGCTGCTCGAGCAGATCGACCACGCCGACGAAGTTCGTCTCGGCGCCGATCGGCAACTGCATGACCAGCGGGATGGCGCCCAGCCGATCAGTCATCATCGTCACGCAGCGGAAGAAGTCCGCGCCGGTGCGGTCGAGCTTGTTGACGAAGCACATCCGCGGCACGTTGTACTTGTCCGCCTGTCGCCAGACGGTCTCGGTCTGCGGCTCCACCCCGGCGACGCCGTCGTACACCGCGACCGCGCCGTCCAGCACCCGCAACGAGCGCTCCACCTCGACGGTGAAATCGACGTGCCCCGGGGTGTCGATGATGTTCACCGTGTGCCCCCGCCATGTGCACTTGGTGGCCGCGGAGGTGATGGTGATGCCGCGTTCCTGCTCTTGCTCCATCCAGTCCATCGTCGCGGCGCCGTCATGCACCTCGCCGATCTTGTAGTTGATGCCGGTGTAGAAGAGGATGCGCTCAGTGGTCGTGGTCTTGCCCGCGTCGATATGCGCCATGATCCCGATGTTGCGGGTCTTGGCGAGTCGGGCGGTGCTGGCCATAAGTTCTTTCTCGTTTCGCTTTCTTGTCTTCGGTTCTCGGTCTTCGGTTCTCGGTCTTAGGTTCTCGTCCGGGCGGCGGTGGCCGGCGGCGCGCTGCCTACCAGCGGTAGTGCGCGAACGCCTTGTTCGACTCCGCCATCTTGTGGGTGTCCTCGCGCCGCTTGACGCTGGCCCCCAGGCCGTTGCTCGCGTCCAGCAGCTCGTTCATCAGCCGCTCGGTCATCGTCTTCTCGCGGCGCGCGCGGGAGTAACCGACCAGCCAGCGCAGCGCGAGCGTGGTGGCCCGGGCCGGCTTGACCTCGACCGGCACCTGATAAGTGGCGCCACCGACGCGACGGCTCTTGACCTCAAGGGTCGGGCGGACATTGTCCAGCGCGCGCTTGAGGGTGACCACCGGATCGGTGCCGGTCTTGTCCCGAGTGCCCTCGAGGGCGCCGTAGACGATCCGCTCGGCGAGCGAGCGCTTGCCGCGCCACAGGATCTTGTTGATCAACTGGCTGACCAGCGGCGAGTTGTACACCGGGTCGACCACCAGCGGACGGCGCGGAGCCGGGCCTTTACGTGGCACTGTTACATCCCCTCTTCGCGCAAGCGGCTCATCGCGGCATTCGCTCCGCTCCTCGCGCCTTCGGCGCTGCGATGCTCACTCATCGGTCAGCTCTTCTCTTTCTTCGCGCCGTAGCGGCTGCGGGCCTGCTTGCGGTTGCGAACGCCCTGGGTGTCCAACGAGCCGCGGATGATCTTGTAGCGGACGCCGGGGAGGTCCTTCACCCGGCCGCCGCGCACCAGCACGATCGAGTGCTCCTGGAGGTTGTGACCCACCCCGGGGATGTACGCGGTCACCTCGACCTGGCTGGTCAGGCGCACGCGGGCGACCTTCCGCAGCGCCGAGTTCGGCTTCTTCGGGGTGGTCGTGTAGACGCGCGTGCAGACCCCGCGGCGCTGCGGCGAGCCCTTCAGCGCCGGGGTCTTCGTCTTCCCGATCTTGTCCTGCCGGCCCTTGCGGACCAGCTGCTGGATCGTGGGCATACGGTCGACCGTCTCCTCATCCGTGGTGTGGGCTATCCACTCTCCACCCGGTCCCCGGGGTCGGGCGTGTCGCCCGGCCCTGGGCCAACCCCTCGAAAAATCGCGGGTTCGGTGGGCAGAGCCCGTGACCTCGCGCGGCATGCGCCGTGGCGGGCACGAGTCAGTGCCTGGGATGCTCCCAGGCACCAGCAGTCCACTTTACCTGGGCATCGGTCGAGCCGCCAAATCAGGGCGCCCCTGGACCCGCGTGACCGGCCCCGCGCAGCCGCCGGCCGTCGTGCGCGGTGAACACCACCAGGGCGAGCACGATCAGCGCCGCGCCAACAATCTGCCCGAACCGCAAGCGCTCCCCGAGCACGGTGATCGCGGCGATGAGACCGAAAACCGGGATGAGGTTGATCGTCATGCCGGCCAGGGTGACGTTGATGACCGCCGCCGCGTGGTTGTAAAGCAGGTAGGCGGCCGCCAACCCGATCACCCCGGCGAACACCGCGGCGCCCCACTGCCCGGCGGTCGCCCCGGACGGCAGCACGGCGCCAGCGCTGATCCACTGCGCCGCGACGAAGGGCAGACCCACCACGGTCCCGGCGAGGAACTGGTAGGCGGTCATCGCGGCGGTGTCCGCGCCGGGCGCCACCGTGCTGGCCAGCGTCACATAGCAGGCGGCGGAGAGGGTGCCGGCGAGCACGAAGGCGTTCCCGAAGCTCTCCGACGCGGTCGGCGCCGCGCCAGAGAGCACGGCCACGCCGACCAGCGCGATCGCCACCGCGACGAACGCCACCGCCGCCGGCCGCTCGCGCAAGAAGATCATCGCGAGTATGACGACGAACACCGACTCCGCCCCGGCCAGCAGCGACGCGCTGGCCGCCGAGGTGTGCGACAGGCCGAAATCGACGGCGGCGAAGGTCACGCCCGGCTCGAACACTCCCGTGAGCGCGAACCGTCCGACGTTCGCCGGCCAATGGATGCCCTTGATCGCGAAGACGATCCACAACACGGCGGTCGCGGTGACCAGCTGCACGAACAGCACCGTCATCGGCGGGATGCCGCGCACCGCGATCTTGATCGCGACGGTGGTCGCGCCCCACCCGGCGGCGGCGACGACCAGCTCGGCCAGCCGGCCGGTTCGCCCCAGTGCCACGCGCGCCTTCACTTTGCCGTCGTTGGGTCGTTGCGGCCATCAGGCGTGGGCGCCGTCAGCGCTCGTCGTCTGCTCGCCGTGTTCCGCCGGGTGTCGCCGTCGGCTCGCCCCGCGCCGCCCTCAGCCCCGTGCCGCGCAGCCACAAGCGGTGGCGAAACGGTACCAGGCCGCCGCGCGGCGCACTGCGGCGCACAGCCAACGCCCGGCTTTGTTCACGTAAAGTTGACGCCAGGCCCGGACGGCACTGGTCCGGGAGTACCGCGCGGCTGGCACCCGGTCGCGCGACGGGTTTGGAGTCGGTTTGGTATTCGTGGTCGGCATCGCGGCGGCGCTGTGCCTCGGCGTCGGCTATGTCGTGCAACAACATGTGGCGGCTCGTGCCCAACTATCAGAATTGCAGTCTTGGCACCTTTTGTGGTGGTTGATGCACCATCGTCTCTGGTGGGCCGGCGTGGCGGCGATGGTGGTCGGCCAGCTGCTCGGCGCGGTGGCGCTGAATCTGGCCTCGGTCGGGCTGGTGGAGCCGCTGTTGTCCACCAACCTGTTGTTCGCCTTGGCGCTGGCCAGCTACCTTTCCGGCCAGCGCGTGCGCTGGCAGGAGGTCAGCGGCGCGCTGCTGCTATCAGCGGCGCTCGGGGTGTTCATCGCGGTCGGCCACCCGCGCGGCACCAACGCCCCCTCCGCTCACCCGGCCCTGGTGGCGCTGGCCGCCGGCGTGCTGCTCGGCGTGGTCACCGCGCTGGTGGTCATCGGCAACCGGTGCGGCCTGGTCGCCCGATCGGCGTTGCTGGCCACCGCGGCCGGCCTGCTCTACGGGTTGCAGGACGTGGCCACCCGGGGCGCGTTCGTCGACCTGGACCGGCACGGCTTCATCGGGTTCGCGCTGCGGCCCTGGCCGTATCTGGTGGTGGGCGCCGCGACGGTGGGCATCCTGCTGTCGCAGAGCGCCTTCCGGGCGGCCCGGTTGGATTACTCGCTGCCGCCGATCACCGCCGCCGAGCCGATCGCGGGCATCGCCTTGGGGGTCGCCCTGCTCGGCGACACCATGACGTGGACCGTCGGCGGATTGGCCGTGATCGCCGCCTGCCTCGCCGCGATGCTGGTCGCGGTGGCGCTGATCGGCCGCTCGCCGAGCCTGGCCGGCCAGCAGACGCTGACCGCGCTCGACCGGCGCGCTCGGCTGGCGCGTCTGGCCAGCACTCCCGCGGCCTTCCTGCGCGCGACGCGGGCATCCGCGCCGCGTCCGTCGTGGCCCGTGGCCCGCCACCGGCTCGAGCGACTGCTGCTTTGGCCCACGCGGTTGTTGCTCTGGCCGGTGCGGCTGCTCTGGCCCTCTTCGCTGGGGCGCCGGCGACGGCCCTGGGCGTCCCGACTGCCGGGCTCGGCATGGCGCTCCTTGCCGCGCCCGCCTCGGCCCAGCAGCGGCAGCGCTGGCAGGACCGGCCCGGGTCGGCCGAACCGCTGACCCAGAGCTGTATGAATCTGTATGATTCAGCGAAACATACAAATCCATTGGGCCGGTCGGCCCATCCGCTCTGCCCTGGTTCGCGACCTTTGTCAAGCTAGGTGAGGCGGTCGCGCTAGCGCGACACCGGTCCTATGACCGGGATCAGGTGCGAGAAGCGCGCGAAGTCATCGGTGTTCGCAGTCATCAACGTGGCACCATAGCGGTGCGCTTGGGCTGCGATGAGCGCGTCCTTGTTGCGTATCTTCGCCCCGCCGGCGGGGATGGCCCCGGCCGCGATGACGCCGTAGGACCGGGTGGACTCGATGTCGAAGCTCAGCCAGTCGAACTCGTCATCCAGTGCGGCCAGGCGTCGCACCCGCGACACACGGGTGGTCGCGTCCCGGGCGGACTGGATGCCCAGCTCGAATTCGGCCCGGGACAGGATGCTGGCGGCGTAGACCTGGTCGGCGGCAAAGACATACCTCTCGCGGTCGATGAGGACGTCGGTGTCCAGCAGGATCACGACCGGCCCTGCCAGGGGTCGGTGACGTGGTCATCGGCGGCGAAGGCGCTGGCGATATCCGCCTTCAGGCGCTCGTTGTCGTCGGTGCCAACGGTCGGCATGGCGTTCAACGCGGCGCCGGAGACCCAGCGCTTCGGGCCGGGCTGGTCCGCGACGAGTCGAACCCCGGTTGGTTTGCCATAGACGGTGATCGCCACGTCCTGTCCGCCGGCGAGCACCCGCGCGATCACCCCAGCCGGATTCTGCTTGAGCTCACGGGTCCCGACGGTCTGCATGAGGCCAATGCTACCCGCTATGTAGACGTGCGTCTGCAAGAGCTTCGCGAGACGATTCGCCGGGGACCGGGGCCGGGCGTCACTCGGTCAGGACTCGGGCCACCCGGCGGTACGCCGGTGCGAGCTCGCGGTCCGCGCGGGCGAGCCGCTCGGGGCTGATGGCGAGCTCTGGATCGCGCCAGGGCCAGCCACGCACCAACCGCAGCCGCAACCCGCTCGGCGGGAGGTCGGCGAACACCAGGCGGTTCAGCGCGGTGACCGCGCCAGCGGTCCGCCGCACGCAGGGCACCGCTCAGTCGCCGAGGTCACCACCGCGCGCTCCCATCATCGCGGGCCGCCATCGAGCGTCAGCCTTGTTCGCGGCCAGCGCGGAGCATCTGCTTGAGCGACCTCATCGTCGCCGCGACGGCCGTTGGCTCATAGCCGCAGTGCGCCATGCAGTTGGCGCAGCGCGGGTCCTTGCCCCGCCCATAGGCGTCCCAATCGGTCTTTTCGATGAGCTCCCGGTAGGTCGGCGCGTACCCATCGGCCAACAGATAGCACGGCTGCTGCCAGCCCAGCAGCGAGTACGACGGGATGCCCCAGGCGGTGCACTCGAAGTCCACCTTGCCCTCAAGGAAGTCCAAGAACAGCGGGGAGTGGTTGAGCCGCCAGCGCTTGCGGTTGCCATCGGCGAACGCGGCGCGGAACAACTCGCGGGTCTCCCGCACACCCAGGAAGTGCTCCTGGTCCGGCGCCTTCTCGTAGGCGTAGGCGGGAGAGATCATCATGTCGTCGACGCCCACCTCGTCGTTGAGGAAGTTCAGCACCTCGATGACGGTCTTGGGCGTGTCGGTGTTGAAGAAGGTCGAGTTCGTGGTGACCCGGAAGCCCTTCTCCTTGAGGAACTTGATCCCCGCGATCGCGGTGTCGAACACGCCCTCCTTGTTCACCGAGGCGTCGTGCCGCTCGCGCAGCCCGTCCAAGTGCACTGCGAAGGACAGGTAGGGCGACGGCTTGAAGTCGAACCGGTCCCACCAGCTGACCACCAGCTCGGCGTTGGTGCACAGGTAGATGTATTTCTTGCGCTTGACCAGCTCGGCGACGATCTGGTCGATCTGCGGGTGCATCAACGGCTCCCCGCCGGCGATCGACACCATCGGCGCGCCGCACTCCTCGATCGCGCCCACCGCTTGGGCGACCGGCATCCGCTGGCGCAGGATCTCGTACGGCTGCTGGATCTTGCCGCAGCCCTCGCAGCGCAGGGTGCAGGCGAACAGCGGCTCCAACTCGACGATCAGCGGGAACTTGGCGCGCCGACGGACTTTGTTGGAGAACAGGTACCAACCCAGTCGGGCGGCCTGGCGGGCGGGAACGGCCATCGTTAGAACTCCTCGTTGTCCGGGGTTGACGGCTGCGCCATCGGGTCGGGTGAGTCCGCGACCTGTTTGGGCAGGGCGAATCGAATGTCCTCGGTGGTCACCACGCGCTCGCGCACCGACACCGGCCCGAGCGCGGACAGCGTCGCGATGACCTCATCCACCAGGTGCGGCGGCGCCGACGCCCCGGCGGTGATGCCCACCGTGCGCGCCTGCTCCAGCCACTCCGGCAAGATCTCCGAGGCGTCGTCCACCAAATGGGCTCGCGCGCCGCAGCGCGCCGCGACCTCGGCCAGCCGCAGCGAGTTCGACGAGTTGGTCGAGCCGAGCACGATCACCGTGTCCGACTCGGCGGCGATCGCCCGGACCGCGGTCTGCCGGTTGGTGGTGGCGAAGCAGATGTCATCGGTGGGCGGCGCTTCCACTGCTGGGAAGCGGTCGCGCAGCACGTCCACCACCTCGGCGGCGTCCTCCACCGCCAGCGTGGTCTGGGTGAGGTAGGCGACCTTGGCCGGATCCGACACCGGGACCAACCGGGCCTGTTCGGCGTCGCCCACCACCCGCACCTGGTCCGGCGCCTCGCCGACCGTGCCCTCGGTCTCATCGTGGCCGGCGTGCCCGATGAACAGCACGGTGTCGCCACGGGCGGCGAACCGGCGCGCCTCGGTGTGCACCTTGGCCACCAGCGGGCAGGTCGCGTCCACCACGTTCAGCCCGCGCCGGTCGGCCTCGTCGCGCACCGCCGGGGCCACGCCGTGCGCGGAGAACACCACCGTGGTGCCGTCGGGCACCTCGTCGAGCTCGTCGACGAACACCGCGCCCTGGCGCTGCAGATCAGCCACCACATGCGCGTTGTGCACGATCTGCCGGCGCACGTACACCGGGCGCGGATAGCGCTGCAACGCTTGGGTGACGATATCGATGGCCCGATCGACCCCGGCGCAGAACGAGCGCGGCCCCGCCAGCAGCACCTCACGCGGCCCGGCCAGATCCGCCCAGCGGCGCAACGCCGGACCGGTGCGACGCAGCACCGCCAACGCGCGCATGCCGGCCACGATGGTGGCCGGGCGCGCCAGCCCGGAGAACGCCGTGTCAACGATCACCCGGATCACCGCCGTGGGCAGGCGATCCGGCTCCCGGCCGCCGGCGCGCACGATCGCGGCGGACTCCATGTCCACGGCCAGCGCGCCACTGGCGGCCAGCCTCTCGCGCGCCGCGCCGGTCACCAGGTGATCACGGCTGACGATCGGGCCGCTGTGCACCCGCAGCCCCGCCAGCCGCAGCTGGGCGGCCAACGGTGCGGCGGCGCGCAGCACGATCCGCCCGTGGGCGTCGCGCACCTCATTGGCCACCACCACATCGCCCGGCCGCAGCGACGGGTCCAACCCACCGGCCACCCCGGCCACCACCAGCGTGTCCGGCGCCAGCTCGGCCAGCTGCGGCAGCCACGCGCGCACCCGCTCCGGGCCCATCCCGCAGCGCACCAATCGGGCGTCCGGCACCCGTTTGCGCAACGCGAGGTACTCCGAGCGCAGCGCGGTTACCACCACCAGACCACTCACCGCTCGCCCACACCCCCGGACCCGTTCTGGGTCGGAGCCCACCGACCACAGCGATGATCAAGTCGCGTGTGCGCCAAGACTATTGGCGAAAACGCGACTTGATCAAGGCGCGTCGCCGTCGCGGCGCGCGGACCGTGCGCCGCTCCCCGAGGCTCAGCCACTGCCGCCCTCACGAACCGTCCCGCTTCGCCGCGCGCGGGGCCGCCGCCCGGCGGCGGCTCCGGCCAGCCCCGCCCCCGGAGTCCCCGCCAGAAGCGCTGGCGGATGCGCTGGCCTTCGCGGCGGCGGGCGGCGCGGTGGCCCCGACCGCGCCCACGTAGCGGCCGAGCGCGGACAGCGGGAACACCAGCCGGTACAGCTCATAGTTGATGTAGAAGTCGCCGGGGAAGCCGGTGCCGGTGTACAAATCCTCGTCCCAGCTGCCATCCGGGCGCTGGCTGGCGCACAAATAGCCCACCCCGCGCCGGGCCGCCGGCGCGGCGGGATCAACCGCCAGCAGCGCCAGCAGCGCCCACGCCGTCTGCGACGCGGTGGACGCGCCGCGCCCGCGCCAGCTGTGCTCGGTGTAGGAACGCAGGTCCTCGCCCCAGCCGCCGTCCTCGTTCTGATGCCGCTCCAACCAGCGCACCGCCCGCCGGATCGGCGGCGCGTCGGGGGCCATGCCCGCCGCGATCAGCGCCGGCACCACCGCGCCGGTGCCATACACGTAGTTGGCGCCCCAGCGGCCGAACCACGCGCCATCGGGCTCCTGCGCGGCCAGCAGCCAGGACACCCCGCGCCGGCACGCCACCGAGTCGGCCAGATCCAGCCGCGCGAGCATCTCCACCACATGCGCGGTCACGTCCGCCGACGGCGGATCGGTCACCGCGCCGAAGTCGCAGAACGGCAGCTTCGCGATCAGTCCGCTGGTGTTGTCGGCGTCGAAGGCGCCCCAGCCGCCGTCCGCGCAGGCCATGCCGACGGTCCAGGCGACCCCGCGCGCGATCGCCGCGCGCACCGCCGCGGCGCGTTCCCCGGCCGCCTCCGCGGCGGCCAGTCGGGCCTTGCCGACCCGCTTGTTGGCGGCCTTCGCCGCCGCCGTCTCGACGGCCAGCGCCGCGTCGTGCTCGGCGACCCGGTTCAGCGCCAGCACCACCTCGGCGGTGTCGTCGATATCGGGGTAGTTGTCGTTGGCGAACTCGAACGCCCAGCCCCCGGGGGCGAGCCCGGGCCGCTTCACCTGCCAGTCGCCGGGGACCCGGATCTCCTCGCCGAGCAGCCACTCGGTCGCGCGCGCCACCGCCGGGTCATCCGGCGCGGTACCCGCGTCGAGCAACGCGGTCACCGCCAGGCAGGCGTCCCAAACTGGCGATTGACAGGCCTCCAGCCAACGGATCGGCCCGTCCGGGGTCTGCTGGCGAACCATGAATCCTTCCAACCCATCGATCGCGGCGCGCATGACCGGATGATCCAGGGGGTAGCCGAGCAGGTGCAGCGCGATGATCGAGTACACCCACGGCGGCTGGATGCCGCCCCATCCGCCATCGGACTCCTGCCGAGCGATGATCCACTCGGCGGCGCGGCGGAACGCGGTCTGGCGCCCGGGGTGCACCGGCGCGCGGTGATAAGCGCGCAACACCCGGTCCAGGCAGTGGAACGCCCGGTCGAGCGTGTTGCCGCGACCGCGCGCCGGCGCCGGTCCGCGCGCCGACGCGCCGAGACGCAGCTCAGTGATCCGGAACGGCAGCGGGCGCACCGGCCGCAGCGTGGCCACCACGGTGATCGCGACCACCGTCTGGCGCGCCCAACAACCCCAGTCGTAGATGTTCAGCGGCGCCCACTTCGGCAGCAGCACCAGCTCCGGCGGCATGGCCGGCAGCTCATCCCACGACCACTCGCCGAACAGCGCCAGCCACAGCCGGGTGAACACCCGGCTCGCTTCCAAGCCCCCGGCGGCCAGGATGAACTCCCGGGCCTGGGCCAGGTGCGCGTCGTCGGCGCCGTCGCCGGCCAGACGCAACGCGACGTATGCCTCGATCGTCGTGGACAGGTCGGCCGGGCCGCCCTCGAACGTCGCCCAGGAGCCGTCCGGGCGCTGCTGGGAGCGGATCCAGCGCGCCGCCGGAACCAAGTCCTCCTCGCGCAGGATGCCCAGGAACTTCCGCAACAGCAGGTCCTCGGCGTCCATCGTCACGTTGGTGCGCAGCAACCCCCGCCACCAGCCGGCCTGGTCCTGCAGCCCGAGCAGGTGGGCGCGCGCCCGCTCGGTGCTGGCCGCCGCCGCGGCGGGTAGGTCGATGGGCTCGATGGCGCTCACGGTTCTGTCTCCTCCTGTCCTGCCCGGTGGCCCGGGCCGGGCGGTCCGCTTCGACGGCGCCGCCCGCGTGGCTGGCGCCAGCGCCGGTCCGGGCCGCGGCGCCGGCTCACGCGCTGGGCGCACCAGTCGTCGGCCGCGCCCGGGCGCCGGTCCGGCTTGGGCGTGGTCAATAGTCCCGGTTCACCACAAATCTTCCCATCGCGATCAAGTCGTCCCGCGCCTCGGCGGGCAACTCCACCGCGTCCAGGGCGGCCAACGCGGCGCTCAGCCGGGCGTCCGCCTCACGGGTCGCCCAATCGACGCCGCCGGCGTCGACGATGAGCCGCGCGGCGAGCGCGACCTCCTCCTCCGTCTGCGGCGGGCCGGCGGCGAGCAGGCCGGCCAACTGGCGCGACTGCTCCGTGCCGGCGCTCAGCGCGGCGACGACGGGAGCGGACCGCTTGCCCGCGCGCACATCCGAGGACGCCGACTTGCCGGTCACTTCCGGATCACCGGTGATGCCCAGGACGTCATCGACGAACTGGAACGCCATGCCCAGATCAAGCCCGAAGCTGGCCAACGCCTCGACCACGGGGGCAGGCGCGCCGACCGCGAGCGCGCCGATGGACGCCGCGCAAGACAGCAACGCGCCGGTCTTGCCGGCCTCCATGCGGATCACGCCGTCCAGGGTGATCGCGGCCTGGCGCTCGAACACCAGATCCTCCGACTGGCCGCTGATCAGCCGCTGGGTCGCGTCGAGCAGGCACGGCAGCGCCCGCGCCCCAGCCGGACCGTCGCCCAACAGCACCTGCGCCGCCGCGGTGAGCATCGCGTTGCCGGCGAGGATGGCCTGCCCCTCGCCAAACGCCGCCCAACCGGTCGGGCGGTGCCGGCGCTCCAGATCGCGATCCATCACGTCGTCGTGCAACAGCGAGAAGTTGTGCACCAGCTCCACCGCGACCGCGGCGGGGACGCCGGCATCCGGTTGGCCGCCGCCCGCCTGCGCCGACAGCACCGCCAGCGTGGGACGGATGGCCTTGCCGCCACTACTGGTTGGGTTGCCGTGCTGGTCGCACCAGCCCAGCTGGTAACGCGCGATCAACCGCATCCGCTCGTCGTCCAGCTCGTTCACGGCCGCCCGCAACGCCGGCTCCACCAGCGCCCGCGCCCGGGCGATGACCGCTGGTGCTGGCGCGGGCGCGCTCGTTGACCGGTTCACGGCTCCACCATGCCTGAATCGACGGCCGAAGGGGAGACCCCAGCGGCAAAGATGGGGGTTCTCCCTGAGACGACCGGAACGACCGGAACGACCGGCGCCGCCGGCACCGCCGGATGCCTTTGCCGCGCCACCCCGGCGGACTCGGCCAGCACCGAGTCCGCGGCAACAAGCCCACTGCGCACTGCGCTCTCCATCGTGTCGGGCCAGCCAGTGGCCGTCCAAGCCCCGGCGAGCCACACGCCGGGAATCCCCGAATCGGTCGGGGGCCGTGACATCGCGTTGCCGGCCGCCTGCCGGAACGTCGCCCGTCGTTCCCGGGTCACGAACGCGTCGAGCACCCGCGCCCGCGCCGCCGTCGGGAACAACCGCGCCAGCTCGCCCAGGAACTTGGCGGTGACCTCCCGGGCCGGGGTGTCCACGATCGCGTCCGCCGCCGACGCGGTGACCGCGAGGTACTGCCCACCCGGGTTGACCCGGGCCAACCCGGACGACTGCGTGCGATCGAAGATCCACTGCGCCGGGGAGTCGACCGCTGCGGCGAACGGCAGATCGGTGACCGGCCGGTCATACACCACATGCACGTTCACGATCGCGCTCGCCCCGAGCCCCGCCGCAGCGGGGCGGGTGCCCGCCAGCTCCGGGAGCAACGCGAACGCCTCCCGGTGCGGCACGGCCAGGATCACCTGGCCAGCGACCAGCTCGCGTCCGTCGCGCAACGCCACCGCACCGGTGCGCACCGCTCGCGCGCGGGTGGCCAAGCGAACCTCGACCCCGGCCTCGCGCAGCGCGCGCCCCGCCGCGCCGTGGTGCAGCTCCCCCAACGGCAGCGCCGCGAAGCCGATGTCGGCGGCGCCCGCGTCCTCGAACAACGCGGTGCGGAACACCATGGTGGCCAGCGCCAACGACGCCTGCGCCGGGTCGATATTCATCGTCGCGGTTGCGATCAAGCCCCACAGCGCGGCAATGGTCGCCGCGCTCTGCCCGTGCTCGCGCAAGTAGCCCTCCAGCGTCTGGCGGTCCAGCGCCGGGTCGTCGGGATCGAGTCGCCGCAGCGCCCAGACCCCGCGCGTCGCGCGCAGCCGGTCGGCCAGGGAGAGCATCCGGTAGCGGGCCAGCGCCGGGGCCAGGTGCAACGGGACCGGCAGCCCGGGGGTTCGGGCGATCCGGGAGGAGCGGCCATCCGCGCGCAGCACCGGGATGCTCAGGCGATCCTGCATGGTGATCTGGTCGGCAACGCCGATGCGGCCCAACAGCGCCTGGTAGTGATCACAGCAGCGCAACACCAGGTGCTGGCCGTTGTCCACGTTCAGCTCGCCCCGACGGAAGGAGAACGCCGCGCCGCCGAGGCGCGGCCGGCCCTCCAGCAACGTGACCGCCCGTCCGCAGTCGGCCAGCCGCAGCGCGGCGGCGATCCCAGCCAGGCCGCCGCCGACGATCACCACATCGCGCGGCAGGTCGAGGGACCCGTCGAGATCCCCGTC
>Ga0123357_10003045_pt1 | contig 19000 bp, 10 predicted proteins | sample TergutEmb28metaG_FD_89873 | JGI IMG/M metagenome (GOLD analysis project Ga0123357, IMG submission 89873) | Embiratermes neotenicus P4 segment gut microbial communities from Petit-Saut dam, French Guiana - Emb289 P4 | ecosystem: Host-associated > Arthropoda: Insects > Digestive system > Gut ...
AAATAAATAAATAAATAAATAAATAAATAAATAAATATAGCCCCATTTTATTTGTGATTAAAACACGTATTTATCTTAAATCACCACAGTCACCTTTACATAACGCCTTTAATCTCGCAAATCTTAAGTTCGTGTAACGTGAATTTATATAACGTGCCTTTTTCGAGGTACTTATTCACCGATTCTTAACAAAATTTACTGCAGTTCTTCCATGTAAGTGTCTAGAGCAAAGGCCCATATAATTCATGATATCTAAATATCTCCTCTTTCGGTCTCAGTGGCCGCGTGGTCTAAGGCGTAAGTCTGCGGTCGCTCGCCTGCTGAGATTGTGGGTTCGAATCCCACCGGGGGCATGGACGTTGTCTGTTGTGAGTGTTGTGCGTGTTCTCAGGTAGAGGTCCCAGCGACGAGCTTATCACTCGTCCAGAGGAGTCCTACCGACTGAGATGCGTCGTTATGTGTGATCTAGAAACCTCGTGGATGAGGATGCCCTGGCCCACGGGGGGCTGTCTTGCCAAAGCAAGCAAACAAACAAACAAATATCTTCTCTGACGTATCTAAAGCTTCGTGGACCGCAGCCTGGTCACTGGCAGTGGTTTCCCATCCCTCGCCTAAAACCTGATGTACAGCCATTTAAAAAAAAACGCGCAGCAAGATTCGTATTTACTGTACGGAACTTTATGACGTATGATTGCCACAACAACAAAAATTTCAGAGATCGCATAAGGGTTTGTTCTGAGCAGGTAAGTTACTATTTCTCTTCCCAAAGCGGAGCGCCTTATGTATTGTTTAAGTAAGACAATAGCTTGTGACCTAAATAGGTTTTATTTAGGTAACTGTATCCCTCATTTTCACAAATTTGCGAAACACCTGTTAATATCGTCCTGTTATCCTGTCTGTACATGGCTATAGAAACAATGTACGCCGCTAAATGATGAACGTAAAAAGAGTAAAACGTTTTCCAACTCCACCCCATGAAGGCGTATAGAAAACATAGAAGTATGGCTCCACATATTCTCAACTTCAAAATTAGATGATGGTGAGTGGTTAAATTCAGGCTTCGGCCCTTTCACCCCTGGAAAATACACAATTTCCCATTGGCTAAGCTCCTGTAAAAAGAGTACCTGGTCTGTTCCGGGGGATAAAACGGCCGGAACGTGATTTTGTCCACCCGCCCCATCTAGGTTAAAGAAAAAATAGTGCTATAGCTTCACTCCCTCATTGGGCCTAGTGGCCTGTTCTTGGGTGAACTCTACTTTTTAGTTTGTTTACTTATTGGGTACGAGGTTGGTCGCGCCGCAGAAGTGGTTGGGAAGTACTGCAGAAGAAAAAATCTCTTGATATTTGCTTCAGTATCAGAATAAACACAACATTGCAAACACCATGCATTCATCTATCTCTTACAACAGGTTGCGGCTGTTTGTGGCAGCCATGATCAGGTAGAATCACAGTAAAGTAAATGAAAAATTATACTGAAATCGAGACCTCTCCTTCAGAGCGAAAACTTTAAAATATATAAAATGACTTATATTCCCTATACAGGAAATATTAAGAAACCTGCAATGATATTTTATGTTATTCACGCCGTGTTCTTTCTTGTATTCAGTATATTAACTGACAAATGCACTAAATAAAATACAAAGAAAGATAAATCATAAGACACAATTCGTGATATGTACCAACTTCTAAATGTTTCGGCAACATAGGGTCATCCTCAGGGAGTCTACGAGCTTGTCTTTTGTATCCGTAGACTCATTGAAGAAATATCTTTGATCTGGTGGGAAAGTCACTAAACATATTGTAGAAAAAGTCGAGAAGAAAAGTTTTGTATTTGATGACAAGTATTTTTTTTACATATTTCTGTGAGTGTGCTCTATCAGCAAAAACTATGTTCTGTGCTGCGGAAACTTACATAATTTTCATATAAACAAATTACAGTAGTAAACGTTGATTCTGATGTGCTAAAAAAAGGACGCTTTGCTGAAATGCCATTTAATGGATTTTTTCATAAACCAATAATAATAATAACAATAATTTTATACACTATGCGAGTTAAAAGCAGAGGTTTTAATTTTGAATCAGGTTTTACATGTAGTTTCAACCATGATATAATAAGCTAAAGTGAGACCTGTATAAATCAGAATCTGGACTAAAGGGTAACTGGCCATTATCTAACTGTTTTTAGTTCGATGAGTGGAAAATGAAAAATCAGTGTAATTATACCTTTAATAAAATGCAAATATTCAGGCTGGAAGTTTAAATGACAGAAAATACGATGCAATGAAATCTAAACGAATATAAGGACTTATTTTATATGTATGTGAAGAAATTTAAAATAAATTAAATGAGAAAAGAAATGAAAGCCAATATGAATGGAATTAAAGAAAGAAAGAAAGAGGTAAAATTGATTAAAATTGGTGAAATATTTGAAAACAAACAAGGAGGTTTAAAGAAATTGTAAGAAGGTTTCTGAAATTTTAAACAGGTTTTCATCATTTAACTTATTTTGTTTTTGAAATAACGGATTTTTATTGGTAAGTAATTGTTACTGGAAATTCCATACACTATTTATTTTGAAAAATTGTAATTTAAAAGCGAATATTTTGTTTACCTGAACAATGATCATTCATTGAGGGTGAATCCAAATTAAATGTGGTTTGTATGGCTTATTTTGTGGCAAAATGTAGCTACTTTCCCGTAACAAGTGCGCCATACATGTTATACAAACGCTACAATACAAACCATGTAACCACGAACTCATACGCGTTCAACAAGTCAATAAATTTAGGTCCATAAATCTGGAAGGCCATTGGCAGCTACTAAGTGAACGCTATTTTATACATCAGTGTAACCTGAACTTTTTTCTATAGCATCGAGATCTATAAAATTGTGCTGTTATAGTGACACGAGAGTTAGGATATGCTCTAATTCTGTCTTCGTGCATAGAATCTTTCTTTCTATTACTCGCCAACACTGCAAATGACAATGATTTTAGGTAAAGGTCTGTTTTTATTAATCAATAAAGAAGTACTTATAACTCAGTCAGTACTACAGCTTCGATCTTTCCTGACAAATACATATCTCTAGACATTAGCATCTTTTATTCTATGAAGCTAATTCTGAAGAGTTTGCGTGTTCTATAAGAGTGTGATGTCACATACTCATTTAAGAATTGTAGGTTCAATATTCTTTGTATCATTGGGTTATCTGTGGAAATGATGGAGACAGGTATTGTAAAACTAACAGTTGTTTGATCTTTGCAGTTTTATATTCATCCATTTGCATCTAACATCGTGAAATTCAGCTACTCAAAAAACGCACTCTTTTAATTTTCCTATTTCTTCTTCTTATGTGTCTAGTATTCTAAAGTTCTGCTGGCGGTCAAATAGGACTGGAAACAAATAAAGGTCCAAAAAATTTCCTTTATAAAACAAAGACAGAGATTTCAAAGGAAATAAATATAAATCCAGTTTTGGACAAAACACAGGAATACAGAAAAATGGTTGCAATATATAAGCAGAATGCTTCATAATAAGAATTGCCGAGGATAATAAAAAACTACAGACCAAGCGGCAGAAGAAACCAGGTGAGAATTCCAGAATCGGTCAACAAGTGGCTTAAATCCATATCAGCTAGATTATTGTTATTATTATTATTATTATTATTATTTTCTTTTGGTGTTCGAAGAAAAATTTTCATGTGTTCCTGAGGTCTGTAAAGAAGAGAGGAAAGAAAATCGAAGGAAAAGTTGGGTATTACGGATTAGGCGCGAAGCTGCTTGGTGGAGCAATGTAGTGGAAGTGGTCCGAAGTATATAACAACACACGTCAAATTCGGTTCTATGGTGCGAAAAGGAATATAAATTCGTTTCTTCTGCAGTTTAATACGGAGAAATAGTATGAATTGCTATAGTTAAAATGAGTGTGTACTGAGGAATTATACTGTGTAATTATACCATGCATACTTTGAATACATAGCATAGGCTATATGAATGTTTAAAATAATTATGTAGGCTGTTTAAATTCTTTAGTATTACAGAATTATGATTGAAATATTTTAAAATGGTACATAATTCTGTATCTTTATTATTACATTCGTTACACGTCCCTTAAAACAGTTAAAAAAATATTACAAGTTCGTAGGTTTTGTAAATAACATGTCCACATATAAGTAAGTATGAAATTTGCCTCTGCCTAACCTTGAATTAAGGTTTTAAAGATATTCTAAAACGATAAATTTAAGCGTCATTATATCATATTTTCTTACGCATGTATATAAAAATGAGGCCAATTGCATGATATATATTAAGATGTATTTGGCGGCTAATAGAGAAAATAATTACTGTTAGTTCGTGTAAAGAAAAACCAACTTGATTCAAAACTTATTCTTAGTATATTTCGTCAACCTCTACATGTTTCGGGCGTATCTAGACCCATCATCAGGGGGTACAACCATATTTATACAACAATTGGTACTTATTTTTCTTTTTGTATGACTGCCTCTTGTTCTGGATGGATCCTTCCGGAACAAGAGGCAGTCATAAAAAAAGAACAATAAGTACCAATTGTTGTATACATACGGTTGTACCTCCTGATGATGGGCCTAGATACGCCCGAAACTTGTAGAGGTGAACGAAATATACTAAGAATAATTTTTGTATCAAGTTGGTTTTTCTCTACACGATTATATCGAGATTCACAACACGTGAACTTTACTGTTAGGTATTCGTTTAGACAAGGTTCCGGATAATTGGGTCCGTTAGCTGGAAAATGCCACAAAGTACTAAAACAATTTTACATTATTCTTTCCTGCTTATCATCTTTCAAATTGTTTTTTCGAGTTTTCTCTTTCCTATTCTGTACTCTTCCAAACTCAGATGCTTCATACAAATACAATTATGTAACTGACATTACCATCTGAGTTTTTCCGGAGAAATAACTGCTGTGGCCTACAACTCCACAATACCTGACTGGCGGTGAGCAGCACACAAAATTGCGCTATTTTCATAAATGTTCTCAGCTCTGCCCCCACGATATTCTGAGAGACATCCTGAAGGCAGAATGCAAGAACTGTTGTGGTAATTCGTTTGGTGGCGTCCAGGGAGGGAGAGGGAACGAAAATCAAGGCCAAATTTAGTCTTACTGATCCGAAAATAAGACATATTATTTAACGCGTGTCTGCCTGCGTAAAGGTGATGACACCTGCTTTAAAGCATGATCTCACTGAGTCTCAAACTTTAAAACGATTCTGACGATACAGTGTTGGAAACCTTCACAAATAGGAAGAAGTTTACATGTTAATGAAATATTGTACATTTGAGGGCACAAAAACCAAAAGGGACCAAACTATAGTATGATTCGTTACTGCAGATGCCCAGTGAGACACAAAACTTAACAAGGTTACGTAAGTATTATTTTCGCCGTTTTTACGATTTTGTTTGGAGTTGCCTGGACACAATGACGCCCATAGAAGTCCTTATCGCTCTCCTCAAACAACGGCTACTGTTCTGTTTCATTTAATTTTCATCACAGCATACCATATGTTACGTGTACACCAGCAAACATTCTGCTTTCGCTAATACCAAATTAACGTCACTCAACAGAGCTGAATTCATATTTAGGCCTATCGGAAGATAAGATTATCACATATTTCCGTTTTAACATAAAAACGGTAGAAGCGCTTTACAAGGAACGTCACGAAAAACGTTAATTTAATTCTGTTGTCCTTAAAATTTGTGAATAGAGATATTCGGGAAATAAGTGTTCCTTCCTCTTTACCACTCCCCACGTTTCTTTTGGCAAAGAGCTGAAAGGGTTTTGAAAACCTGGTAGTGTTCCTTGTCCTACCTAAACTGTGAAATATTTAGGCAGATCTCATTGGGTCTACTGCCCATGTAATTATAATGTCAGTAGTGTAGGTCTGAAGCCCTTGGCTCTAAGGTCGATTACACGGGCCTGTGATATTAAGTACAGTTGCATAAGCAGAATATTATTGCAGTACAACTGGCAGGGGATACACGAAGTATTCGGAGAAAATCCTGCTTCAGTGCTGCTTAGTCTGCTAATGTTACATGTGTCACCGCGAGACTGAAACTGGATTTGTGCAGTGAGAAGTGGAACACTAAACGCTTGATATTCTCTGTACTGGCACAATATAATTCCTATTTTATTTAAGAGTAAATGTGAATTAAAACATTTTTAATAGCGGTTCATGTTAGACAAAGAATAAATGAAAAATTATATGACCATTTGTAAGATCGGAAAATTTTGTCTTATAAATGAGAAGAAAAAGTAATTTGTGTCCAAACAATGGAACATAAATATTATCTAGTTATAGGCAAATGATTGTTGGAAACGTGGACCAGAAATTGTAGTAGGAAGTTCACCTACGTATTTAAAATTTTAACGTGTCCACATCGAGATACACAGAGTGGAGATGCTTCTAAAAAAATTGAAATTAAAAAGTAGATAAAATCTTTAAAAAATATGTGTAACTTTTTGTAGAAGGTCTATCCACAAATATTGTTCCCGTTTATGAAAATAATATTTTTTATTAATTTTAATAGTTGTAATTGAGTTTAATGGAATTATATAATTTATATTTCTTCTTCTGTATGTTTTAAAGACTTAAGAATTATTGTCAACCTGACGGTGAACTGAGATAGGTCGAAACAGGTAGTGTTCTATAATAGATAACATTTAATTGTGTTTAGTTTAAGTGTTAGACATATCGACCTCATTATCACGCATAACACAAATTACGAAGATATTAGTATCAAGGTGTGGGATTTTGAAGGAATAAGCAGACGTAAATTTTAATTTATATATTCACATGCCGGTTTTCTACTGATAATTCAGCCACAATTACACTTGCATATTTCAGTTTGGCAGTTATCTTCACAAGTTCACACATTGATGTAAATTACAGGAATGTCTATGGAAAATTAGATGCGAAAAAGTAATTATGAAATAATTTTTTCACTGTCAGACTTTACATCTTTGAGACAGACTTTGTTATCACGATACCAGCGAATATCCATTCTGCGAAATTAAAAATTTCTGGAATAATATGTGATAGAATAAATATAATAATTACTTATACGTAATTGTTTTTGGTGAAATAATTCTGATTTTTTCAAACACGATTAAATTACTTTTATTTAATTTTGTCATTCTAAAGCAAATTAACTGCTTAAAAGGAAGAATATAGCCCAAAATAAACACCAGAAAGGCCACTGAATGAAATAAATGTATTGTCACGTTACTCTTAAGTCTATCCTCTTTACGGAAATAGTCAAAATCTGTTCACAGTTGAAGCAATCTTTAAAATGTAATTTTTTGTTCCATTTTTCTATGCTGTTTTAAGTAAACAAAGCATTCATTTGGTTCCTATGGAAAAAGAGAGAAGACAAAATGGACGCGAAACCTTCTCACAAATAAGATACAAACTGTAATTCACACATATCATTAAGAGCGTTCCGATTGATGGTTTTATGAAGTTAAAAAGAAATTACTCCTTTTGGTCTATTTCAAGTGAATGTAATCAGCTCTTACTAACATCACTTAACGTTAAAGAACAATTTATCTCTGTGTTACAATGCACATGACTTCACATATAAGCTATAAATTTAATTAATAAATAAAAGTGGATTAATAACTGCAGTAATATTATCTGTAAACTTTCACAATGTAGAAAATACTACATTTGACTTAACTCATATAAACACTCTGAAGATGACCGCTTATTTCATAGACTCGTATGTTGTTGTGAATTACAATAATAGAAACGGATTGAAATTGAATTATTAATATTATGTAAAGAATTTATTTTGCGACACTTGTTGAGGAAACGGTAATGTATATCACAAAATTCTGGAATACAAATCGCGATGCAAGAACATCAAATCCCACAATTCACAATATTTTAACGTTAGAGTGGGCGCTGCAGGCATTTGTCACCATAGTTTAGAGGTTTAATTGGAATACTGCTTGTAATAATTCGGGACCCTCCAGGTCTGGCGTTGCGTTGTAAATCCAATCTATCTGTGTGTTGCCAATGAGTTGTTATGGTATGGTGATTGTAGCCTTGTTTTTCAGTTTTAATTGAGATGAGTCATTTCTATGCAAACCTGAATTGTTACTGTAATAATCAACAAAACAGAACTTAATTTAAAGAGAGTAACATAAACTCTATTAAACTTTATAATATCATATAAACCAAAAATAAATATCTTGGAATATTCACTTTCGCTTGCGATTTCGGCAGTCAAATTATTTGTTCCAAATACTTCAATTTGTAATAAAAGTACATATACATATATATACATGTATTTGTACAAAAATACCTATGTAAATATGGCTATTACATATTGCAGGATTTATAATGGGTGACGAATAAATATAAGATCGATATGACGGTTATTCAAATAATTTGTTTTGAAATTAATTCCTAAACCAAACATTTCCAGTAGAATATCATAGAATACAAATCTCGTATAACTCTACTGTACAGTGTATTCGCTATTGGCTCTTCATGGAAGGTGTGAAGATTTCAAAAGAGTTTTAAAACTTTACGTAAGCGCATTTATATAACGTAAGTAACCAAATGCATTGTGCAACTTGTAGGGGAATATCTGAATTGGAAATGGGAGAAACTTCTTTTTTCCCTTTTCCAAAATGTCGTGGACAAATTCCCCTTTCCATGACGTTAATAGGTTAATCTTATTGCCTAATAAAAGCATAGGGACCGTACTCACGATCTCTTTTGCATTTATACACTAACTATGTACATGTAGATACTTTAATTTTATTTTTGGCCTACCATGAAGGTATAAAATTGTGGAGAGATTTCTTTCTGGACTCTTGCGTAATTCTTCTCTTTTTATAGAGAAACTTCGGAGAAACATATACAGGGTTGCGATGTACTTCTTAACAACAACGTTGCGTACATTTCCTTGTTTTGTGATCTCGAAAATTTGCATTGTGTTAAAGACCAACTTTAAGTGAAACAGACTGTTTTTTTTTTGAAACAATTAAAACAAAGAAGTGGAAAAAAATAAAACGTGTAAACCAGTTGCGCCCTAAGATACAAAGAATAGATTTTCGGCGACGCTGAAAAGCAGATAGGCTTGTTTTCATTTCGAAAGATGATAGTCATTAACATTTTGGCGCCGGAGTTATTTTTTTTTATTTTAGCACACCCTGTATATAAAATGTGAATTGTACAGGAACCAAATACGTTAGATTTATGAAACAAACTGCATTTTGAAGAGGAAAAAACGGAGAGTGTATACCACGTTTAAAATATTCCGTACCTATATTTGTTGAATAAATATATAAACTGCAATGTTTAGAGGTTAGCGGTGCGGTGCGACCATTATAGCGGTCGTTAGGCGTCAAAGGGTTAAATAACATGGCACGCAGTGTGATCTTTTATTTGCATTCCGACATCTGCTCCTTAAGTAAAATGCCTTCAATTATAATATCACCAAAATAGAATTCTAAGAATTAAAAATATTAGCAAAGGAAGAGTAGATTGAAAGGTAAGAAACCTATGTCTATTAAGTAAGGTATTTCCAGTAGTATGAACTTTCTGCTAAATTGCTAATCTGCTACACCATGTGGCTGTTACTTGTACAAAAGTATCTTTTTATTCTCAGGCATACGTCAATGTAATTTTTTTAATTGTCCTTAATTGTCAGTCTTGTCTGTGAAGAATATCGTACCGACAGGCTGCACGTAAAATGTATAGGCAGCTGCCTCAACGCACCTGTTGATAAATAAGCCGACGTTTTACCTCAGCCAAAATTCCTGGATTTGGTCCATTAGCGGTCATAAGGTGTTGCAGTAATAATAGGAGAAAACTTAATATTTTGAATTTAAGAAGAGTGTGGGTGTTTGTAGTGTGTGAGGAAATATTAATTACGTAATGAGTACATAATTCAGAATGGATTGAATTTAATTTTAATAATGCTGATAGCACCTCTGAAAATATCGAGCTTGGGGACAATGAATTATCTAATATGGCAAGGATTAATGAAGGAAATCAAAAAGGAAAGGAATAGAGAAATATAAAAATAATTAAGTTAACAATATACCATTCAAAGAAAATGAGATGGAATCGAGGGAACTAATAAAGAAAGACAGAATCAAAATGATTCAACGTGTGACAACTCAAATTATTTTCTTATTAAGGAGGAAAATTCTATATACTAAACCGTAGGACATATTCCAAAGTCACTGTCGTATTTGTTTGGCATCTTGATATTATTATTATTATTATTATTATTATTAATGATGCTTTCCGTTGGTGGATTTAAATATAATCAACTGGAATATGACGTGAGTATGCCGATACCCAGATCAATTGTAGAATATCCCACAATGATTACGCATACCTTCGAAGCTTATGTTCGAATTTCCATGGTAGATTAAATTAATTACTTGTTTGCCTGCCTCAAATCCTGTTATGTTTGCACGCAGTAGCAACGAATTGCGTTATAACTCTGACTGTCTGGTAGGCGGCCCGGCTGCTGCCTGCACCCGGCCCCTCAGCCAGCACCTCATTAGGACGGTATTTCGTGTCCACTGGGATGGTAAATCCAAAACCATCACATTCTTGTAACTTCACTGATAGGACAAAGCTGTCAGTTTTTTCCCCCAGTGGAACAATGAAGGCCTACAAAAGCACAAATTACGTCTGTGTGTGTGTGTGTGTGTGTGTGTGTGTGTGTGAAAATAACGACTTTAACTTACTCTATGCTTTATTCTGGGTAATTCCTCGACGTCTGAATTTTATATGCCAAATTATCGGAACACTCTGTCTGTTCCATCTTCACAGACGGGTAGTTATGAAGAATCATCATACATAACCGCTTATGAAGATGGAACAGACAGAGTTCCGATAAGTTGACACATAAAATTCAGACGCCGGGGAATTACCCAGAAGAAAGCGTACTACATTCAGAATAGGGCGAAAGTTTGAAATCTACGTCACTAAAATACATAATAAATATATGGACTTCGATACAAACGTAGGGAAGTATTATTACTAAAAATAAGTAATTTAATTATACTTTTTGAAATTAACAAATAAAATAATAACTTTCTAAAAATATCAACGTAACTAATATTTATGTCACTAAAAGTTTAACTCAGAACCGATGAGATATCGGTTTGTAGATATTTTCTACATATACTTCTTCCACTCATCCAGCTTTGTACATTACAGCCCGCGAAAGACATAAAGAAATCAAAACTTCACTGAATATAAACTTCAACTTCGAGACAGTTCTTGAAAGTTCTTCATGAACGAACTGTTAGTGGTAATGTACATTTTAATCCAGGAAGTTGGAGGTTCCATTACAGACTCAAGGTCAGGCACGTCTTACTTCTTGGCTATTCCCCAACAACGCATCATTTTCGGCAGCCACTTTCACTTGGCATATTTCTCCGTGCTGTACGAATAGCTTTCTTCATTACCATCACATGGGAGATAGTGTAAAAAAATGCTGCTTGACGAACTTATCCATGAGTATGAAATGATTCGGTATTTATGGAATGTGTATTAAACTAAGGCGTATTTTACGTATAGAATGTGTAATTAAAACAGAGCTACGCGTCTTCGGTTACAGAAGCTGTGGCGAAATAAAGGCCACCGTAACTGAAACACCGCTCATCATAATAGCTTATTTATTTAGTGATTGGGGTAGTGGAGGTACAGATCCACTTAATCTTAACATCTACACTAAATCGAAGTAAGTGTTCATTTTCCAGTCCCGGCCAACTTACCGCCGGGCAAACCGCTTGCGTCCTGAACTTTCTGGAGAAAAGTATCTTGTCTGTGTTTGGAATTGGACTATGCGTACCTGCGACGTTTCCTGCAACCTAGTCGGTACGCTGACTACGCTATTCGGGCCATAATCTGCGAGGGTAAAAGACAGGCAATGCACGTACAAACATAAAAATAAGGAGCGTTTGCGAAACCAATTTTGCCGTGAACAAACAACATCTGTCACAAATTCCAAATGTCTGTCTGTAGTCTTAACTAACCAGAACGCACAGCGCTTGTGCCTTGTTATATTTGCATCTGTGGTCTCTCCTGCTGTACTATATTTTTCCACGTTATCTTATGAATGGCACGGCTGTCGGAAAAAAAAATTAATTGAACATAAAATGTGTTCTGATTTTCGGTACAAAGCAGTTTTTAAGTCTCTACAAAGTGTGTCTGAAACACTGCTCATCATAAAAAGAATTCAGCGAGAAACTATCATAATTGTGGATAGGTATTCATGTAAAATATGCGTTATTCTTGCCGGAATTTAAGGAAACTTGAATTTTCTTGGCAGAATTTCGAAGGATATTCAAATATAAATTTTCATGAAAAACTCAAGTGGGAACTCATTTTTTCCATGCGGAAGGACAGACAAAAGGAGTAACGGACAGGCAGACAGACATGAAGAAGCTAATGGTCTCTTTTGCTTATTTTGCGAACACGCCTAGAAATTGATAGACAATTCAATCAACACGAATGACCCTCGTCCCTTACGTTCGAGATTATAAATCAGTGGAATTGTACTGGACTAAGAGCTCAAATTTAAATCGTAAATTATTTCCCGGTGACAAAGGCGTTTAAAAATGAAGGTAAATGTTACTGGAAAGCGCGAATCAAATTACCGTTGAAGACTTGAACGTAATGCGGAAAAGTAGAAAAGTTATTCTGAAGAGGGACCAAATGATGGAACATGTCATAGACGGCTTTATCATGAAATTGGACACCGAAGAAGAAGCAGTTTATCTGGACAGAGAAGATCCACTTTCGGAAAAAAAAAATAATATTGGAATTCAAGAAATTGTATAAGGGACATATGATTTTTAAGAATATTTGTTTTACTTACATTTAATTGCATGAAATTCATAGTAAAATCACGTGACTTCTCAACTATTTCGGAACGAGTTTAAATCCGAAAGTTTACGCAGCCCTCACGGCTAGTAAGTTAAGAGAGAAAAGCTACCATAATCCTTCAATTTTCAGCCACACAACCACAGAATATACTTGTTCTGCGGGAACAGCGATTGATTTCTAGCACAGGAGAGAATTTCTTCCTGTACCACTAAGCACACATAAGATATGGCTCTCATCATACTTAAAAAACGCTTATTGGAGCGTAAAGTTGTTGGACATTGCATCTGGTCCCTCTCCTTCACCCACTGCTGAGGTTGAGTCAGTTTTACTGCCATTTTCCCATATTCTTTTCTTCTCTGTTATTTAGGCGTAGAGACAAATCCATCTATGGAAGAACAAACCTTTATATTTACTGTGTTCTGGGATACAATCCGCACAGTTTATAGAGATCGCAAACATTTTGGAGAAAGGATCAATTTCCTCCGAAATTTCTTACGTACTACACTCCAAATTAACGTGATCAAATCATAGGGGAGTGTGGCATTCTTAACGGCTGCTATCAGAACTTCTCGACTTCCATAGAATTTCTTGCTTTCACCTCTTAATTTATGACCCTGATATTAAGTCCAGACTATGTAGAGTAGATCTGTTTGTGCAATTAAGTTACAATTTAAATGCAGCTAGATACAAGCGGTTGTGTCCTGCTACCTGGTCAGACAATTTTAAACCGCGAATATCCACAGAATGAGCAGCCAGTGACGTTATGGAAATTCACGCCAAAATACGTTTTGAAAATTCATGACTTCTGGAACGCTCCAGTGTGTTAGTTTTAGACAGTTGAAGGACGTTTCAAATGGTCGTAATGTTTTCATCTTCAGGTTCAAGAACTACTACTTAGCATTACAGACAGAGGAACTACGTCCTTCGTAGCTCCGGTATCTATCTACAAGTCGACAGAGAGTAACAACCGAGAAGGCTGTTATGCAGTAACACCGCCATGAGACCTGCAAAATTCACATAATAACTTCTTTTATACCAGAAGAATGTAATAAATTTCTCCGGCAAAGCTTTCCTTCCATATTTCACAAGTGTTAATTGTGTATATGAATTAATGATTATTTATATTATTTTCCACCTATATGGAGGAAAATATGAAAATGAAATGGATGGGATGCCTACATGAGAAATACGTAAAGAATTCGAATAAAGAACCAAAATAAAGAAACTAATTGGTATGTTTCGGCATAGTTTGAAGGAATATATTAAAATGTATTTAAAAGGAATAGGCTGTAGGATTGAGCGCTGGATGTTTTTTTGTCTCAGTTTCTATTGAACACAACGACAAAAATCTTAAGATTTCAAAATTCGTATAATTTAATATTAACCTTCAAGGAAAGAAGATTTTCTGTTTTATAATATGATGGAAACGTAATTCCAAAGAGCATAGGCAAGAATAATAGGCCATAGAAAGGGAATACCGTGTGTGAAGAAAACGTAAATATTACACTAAGGTTCACTGTCTCTCTCTCTCTCTCTCTCTCTTCACATAAGCAAATTGTAATTTTCACCAGCTTATGCTTAGCAGAAGATTGTTCAAATTCCGAGAATCTGTCAACTCTCATAGATTACTATGAGCTTCCAAACATAATGAGACATAACATGGATGCGAAATGAAGTTTTCCCTAAGAACGTAGACGGAACCAGTGTAATACAATACAAACTTTGTGGATAATTTTTGTGGGAGAATCTAACAATCAGCTACAGTGTGTGGCCAACACAACTGCATCAAAGAAAACTAATACGAATTTACTTGTGAGGTTATTACAGGCGTAGAATGGAACAGGGTGATTAAAGCTCTATAAAATTCGGAACAGCATGGATTTTGGTACCAAAGATATTCCATGTCTGCGAGATTTCGGATTTTCTTCATTCGTCTGGTCGTGGAAGGAGCAAATTCATTAAAAGTGAAAAACCTTTAAACAGTTTTCTTTTTATCCTTTGCCGAAAATCCAGTGTTAAAAGAGAAAAACTACTTTTCGAGGGAGAAGAAAAAAAAAATCATCACACTTTAGCTATAGCTAGAAACTATTTATTTGTGTCAAATAGGGAAAGCTGTTCTAAAAATCTTGGTTAAAACGTTAAGAAAACGCTTACACGTGTTTTTCAGTAAGGGACCGATGCTGTGCCTAAAACGTAGTGCTATATTTTCGATGAGAAAAGAATGCAGATTATTATTTTGTTTTGTAAAATGACCATTAAAGACAATTAATTTGCATTTGTTGGTCATTGTACAAAATAATGAAAGCTGCTCAGTACAGGTTTAAAAATAAAATATAGTATTAAAATCAGAAATATTGAAATGAAAATAGTATTAAAATTAGATATATTAAAGCAAAAAATTAAAAGACTGCAAATTTTTCGTTTTCTGCTATTTGGACAGAAACCCACAGGAGGTCAGAAACTTTAAGGACCATAATTTTCTTGTCTTTTATTGGTCCGTATATTCCAATTGGTTCATTGCATGCTGGATAACTAAGGCTAGAGTTACAAACTCAGAATATGTAATATTTATGGCTTTTGCACAGCAACAATGGTTGCACGAAATCGCCCGATGTTACGTCACATTTAAATTGCTTGTCTTGTCTAGGACAAAAGTCGTTGTGCCATCTCAGATAAATACAAAACACATAAATGCAGTGAGTGTGGGTAGAATGCAAAACTTTTGATTTCTAAACTTATTGGAGCATAAAGTAACCAGCATTATTTAAAATGTGAAAAGGAAATAAAATTATAATTTTCTGTAACAAGTCAGTGTTGGCCTCTGTGCATCTCATCTTCGTGAATGCCTTCAATATTTCATAAATCTAAATCCTTCCTTCTTGTGCAATAGTTCGAATTTAACATCAGAGTAGTTGAGGGACTGTCGAGTAAAAGTGGTGAAAATTTTACTGGGACAATAAAATCAGTGCTAATATCACTGGGGTTGGTGAATATGCTCTAAAGATGAACCTTTGTAAAGAAGGTAAAAATATTTCTGGTCACACAGGGGAAGTTTGGCATATAAAGTGAGTAGAAATTCAATTCTTTGTTCTTAACCCTAACACTAGATGGATGTCAGTGGTCAACTTCAAGCCTCAACCGTTTTACTCTAGGAAAAGAAACACTAACCTCTTTTTTAGGTCCCAAAATGTGGCACAATTTCTCTAACATTGAAAAATTATTAATTTTTAAATTTATAACACCCGACATGAAATTAATGAACAACGTAGTCGTAATATAACATGTAACGTCGCTCAAAACATCATTGCGTCCCCATCGTCATAAAACGTCTAGACAAATTCTTACCTTAAGTCGAAGCTAAGCTATTCTAGGCAACGTAATCGAGTTCTTGCAGCATACTGTAACATAATGTTACGTACATTACCAGCACAAAGAGCAATTAATTTACTTATTTTAACGTAAGAAATATTTAAATTCTTGTATAGTAGATAAAACCCAATTCTCAACTTGTTTGTGCAAACACAAAACTACGCATATTCACGCATATGCAGAGGTAGTTTGCTCAAATGTTGGTGTCAAATGATGGTCCAGTGGTTAGCAAATACCCGTGCTTCGACTAATGTGTGTTACTCAGTGCAGAATATTGTGATTCAAATCGTGTAGTTGTGCCGCTCTATGGGCTTTCCTGCTATCAAGCAACGGTAGTCCGGCGAGATGTCATTGCATTCTGAGTAACGTTGACTGGTTCAGAGATGAAGCCATGGATTTCATCCAGGAGGGACAGTCCAATAAATGGAAACCAGGTCTAACATTGCTTCAAGTAGGACATCACGAATTTTTATTACAGAAAAATAATTACAGGCAACATTATACCTGCTCTTAAAAATATGCCCAGTGCTAATTGTTTAAAAGGCTTTTTTTAAGATTAATATTTTCGTCTACTCTTGCTTCCTATTCCAAGAAAAGTTGTGTTATAATAATAATTAATTGTACTTGGTGAGTTTCTGTGTGAATGATACCATACTTTGGCTACAAGTTTTGTGTAGGTTATCACGTTTCTAATATTTTTCATGTAACGAAAATTCTCATTTCTGAAATTTTGCAATAAATTTTAATGCAGTTGACAAAGGCTTCAAAATTTTTTCAAAGTTTTTAATTAGGATAATTAATGTCAAGCCACGTCTGTTTTAGAAGGAAACACAATTGAGTTCAATATGTACAAATAAATTTAATTTTCGTTACTGCAAATCGTTTTGATAATTGTCGCATACGAACACGAAGCCAAACTTGTTCCTATACTTGAAGTCATATCAGGAAGTGGACGTACATTTCCAATCTTTTTAAACCTTGACACTATATGGAGGTGAAACGTCAGCTTCACACTCTGGCTGTTTTATCTCCGTAGAAACATTCTCCGCACAACTGAAAATGACGTTACTTAGTCTCTGATCCTCAATGCTTAGAGAAAGAGTGGTATCCTCTTCGGCTGTTCGTAAACAAATGGCGGTTTTTTCTTATAATACAGACCAAAGTCTGGTCATTAAACCGAGTACGCCACATTTTTCCTGTATACCACAAAACAAGTCCTATACGCAGGAGATTTGCTAGCGGTGACCAGACTTCTAATTTTCTTTTGAATTTTGAGAATGCTGATATTCGGCCAAAAGAATCTGAAATTTAAGGTCATCTTTCAAAAACCTATAAATCGGAATACACTGTGAAAACGTGTCTTCTTAAACAACACCCAGCTTGTGTATGTTGATATTAATGTGATATGAGTAACATTACACTTTTAGCAATGCTGATATTAATGTGATGTGAGTAACATTACACTTTTAGCAATGCTGATATTAATGTGATGTGAGTAACATTACACTTTTAGCAATGCTGGTATTAATGTGATGTGAGTAACATTACACTTTTAGCAATGCTGGTATTAATGTGATGTGAGTAAAATTACACTTTTAGCAATGCTGATATTAATGTGATGTGAGTAACATTACACTTTTAGCAATGCTGATATTAATGTGATGTGAGTAACATTACACTTTTAGCAATGCTGATATTAATGTGATGTGAGTAACATTACACTTTTCAGGATACGTTAAAATTATTCCCATTTCGTTGGGTTAGTTACTTTACCCTATGCGAACTTGGCTTAGCTTAATTGATTTTAGGATGGCTTGCAGTACTAAGCTGGTGTGAACAGGATGCATTAGGAATCAAGTCTTTTGGAACAAGACTTTAAGTCTTTCGGTGAGTATTTATCGACGATTCAACAACTCGTGCTCTTTTCATCTTACAGGATCAGGTATTACGTTATTCCGAATCGTCGAGAATGAAGACAAATCAAATTACAGAAGTTTATGTGTTCAGTTTCAAGTACATTTCGTTTGATGTTACTGGTAACAACAGGATTTTTTCCCGTGCGCATCCACTATGTTACTAAAAACTGGCGTTTATTTCATACTCTGAATTGTGTCTGTAAATGTTCCAATTGTGTCTGTAAATGTTCTAATTGTGTCTGTAAATGTTCTAATTGTGTCTGTAAATGTTATAATTGTGTCTGTAAATGTTTTGTGTCTGTAAATATTTTAATTGTGTCTGTAAATGTTCTAATTGTGTCTGTAAATGTTCTAATTGTGTCTGTAAATGTTTTAATTGTGTCTGTAAATGTTGTAATTGTGTATGTAAATGTTCTAATTGTGTCTGTAAATTTTCTAATTGTGTCTGTAAATGTTTTAATTGTGTCTGTAAATGTTTTGTGTCTGTAAATGTTCTAATTGTGTATGTAAATGTTCCAATTGTGTCTGTAAATGTTCTAATTGTATCTGTAAATGTTCTAATTGTGTCTGTAAATGTTATAATTGTGTCTGTAAATGTTTTGTGTCTGTAAATATTTTAATTGTGTCTGTAAATGTTTTAATTGTGTCTGTAAATGTTCTAATTGTGTCTGTAAATGTTCTAATTGTGGCTGTAAATGTTTTGTGTCTGTAAATATTTTAATTGTGTCTGTAAATGTTCTAATTGTGTCTGTAAACATTCTAGTTGTGTATGTAAATGTTCTAATTGTGTCTGTAAATGTTCTAATTGTGTC
>Ga0123357_10003047_pt1 | contig 18996 bp, 16 predicted proteins | sample TergutEmb28metaG_FD_89873 | JGI IMG/M metagenome (GOLD analysis project Ga0123357, IMG submission 89873) | Embiratermes neotenicus P4 segment gut microbial communities from Petit-Saut dam, French Guiana - Emb289 P4 | ecosystem: Host-associated > Arthropoda: Insects > Digestive system > Gut ...
AAGCTGGTGGAGAGTTATCGCTTCTACACACTTTGATAGTATATCGGGGACTGGAACCTCAGAACCACCATTAAGGGGTTACGGAGTACGTTTTGTAGATGAGACTGGAGCCGTAAATCCTAACCCATGTTTTGAGTGCCACGATCACGAGCTGAGAACTAATACTAACCCTGCTGACGGGCCTTCAACAATTCATAGAGACTGGGCATTATCCGGTCATGCAGGCCATCTGTTAGCCAACAAAATTGCTGTAGCTACTGACGTAACCAGCGGGAACCCGTTCCCTGCAAGAGGGGACGCAGCATTTGTTGTTGCAACAACCGATGCAGTTGCCAAGGCTTCTTCAGACTGGCCGACTGAAATTGCAAGCGCTACTACAGGCCTCAACAACTGTTCGCCTTGCCATCTGCCAAACAATTTCGTTGCAGCAGTGAAGAACTATAACGGCCCTAATGCTACCAAAATTGCCAGATTCATTACCGGCGCGGCTCCTGCTACTGGCTCTACTGACCCCGGAAATGGTGCAGGCGGTGGTATAGCAGTTGACAAGAGTGCTATTGGTAGTGTGCCTGGAGCAGCAGGTAAAGGTCTTGTACCATGCTGGGCTTGTCATGCTGATGTAACTAAAGGGACCCTAAGAACACTCAAAGGGGCTGCAACAGCCACTCAGATAGCAGCAGCTCAGATAAGTTACACAAGCAGTACAAACGGCTGGTGGAACAACTACAATACTTCTGTGCCAACAACATCAACAACTAATGCCAGAGAGACTACCGCGCCTGCAAATGGCGGTCCGTTTAACGGGAAGCATAAATACCCTGATGTAGGCGGTTCTAACCTCTGTATTATGTGTCATGACGCCGCTCATGTTCCTGAACCTCAGGGCGCTGAAAATGCGGCTGCAACAATTGACGCAGCTCACTATCTGAACTCAGCCGCCATCATGTATGTAAAAACAGGATTTATAAGCTTCTCAACAGCAGGAAGACCTCTTGCAAATACTCTGGCAAGCACCCCAGGCGGCGATGGCATCATTCCTGTTGGAGTTGACTCTGCTGTAAATCCTACATATGCAAAATCACTTATGGCTGACCTTGACGGCGGTACAATCACAAGTACACACCGCAGCCTTGGTACAACTAAAATTATCACTGACAGCCATAATTCATCGGGCTTCTTCAACAACAACTTTAATTCCAACGGCCCATGCGTTGTCTGTCACTATGGCGGAAAAGGTGCAGATGGAAAAGCAAGTCACACACTGAGCGCCATAAGCGACTCAACAGTAAAAGGTGTTTGTAACCAATGCCATACATCAGAAGGCGGTCACAGCATCACAAACGCAGCTGATTTCAACACATACTTTATTACACCTAATAAAGAAAGCTTCCAGAATGCAATTCAGCTCTTCGTTGATGTTTTCAACGCCAAAATCGGGCCAACAGCAGGTATGACAATGACTGTTAATTTTAATACTCAAACTTTAACAACGAGCACCGCATGGACTTCAAGCACAGTCGTAGTACCTACAGGTTATAACGCTATAAAAATTTCAGGAGCGATCCATAACGTAGCAATGCTGCTTTCAGACTCAGGAGCGTATGCCCATGCTAGAACTTACACACGCAGACTGCTCTATGACAGCATTGATTATATTGATGATGGAAGCATGGACGGTTCGGTAAGTGCAACCGCAGTTGCTATCTCCAATACATCTGGGTTAGCATCTTCCGGCTTATTCACAAAAGGCGCTGCAGCATATGCTGATAGCACCTTAACAACCTTAGCTCCGGGAACATCAGAAAGCATGATATTCCTCATCGGCTGGAACCGTACAACAGGAGCATGGACTAGCCCTGAAAGACCGTAACCAAGTATTAATCTGATTATTTAATTTTATTCCATGCAAAAGCCCCGTTTCACAAGAAACGGGGCTTTTTTTGTCTATGCACATCGTTAAGAAACGAAGATGAGCGGAGAAAACTTGTAATGGAAGTTATTGGAACGAAAACTGAAAAATAATTTTCATCTTGACATTTTGGCTTTTGGTTATTTGCTGCACAAAATAACGCGGATGGTAAGAATGGAGTGTTAAATTGACCTACATTTTAGCTATGAGCAGGTTTTTTACTGACTTTTAGAGAAGTAAATCGTTCCACGACCTCTTCCCTGTTTCTCAATTATTCCTTTGTTCTGTAATTTCGCTAAAATGCGTTTTACTGTTGAATTGGGTATTGCCAATTTTTCGGCAATTTCGCTTGATTTTATGCCCGAATAATTTTGAATGATTGTTAAAATTGCTTTTTCACGAGGTAAGAGTTGTGTTTTTATGCCACTTTGTTCAAGTTTTTTCATCAGTTGTGTTTGAATATTGCGCAAGGCAATTAAGAAAAAGTTAATCCAAACTGTAACATCTTCGTTCGGTCGCTGTGCCTGACAAGCCCGCAAGGCTTGATAGTATTCCGACTTTCTATTTTCGATTTCGTGTTCAAAACTTACATATTGAATCCATTTGTATCCATTTTTTAAAAGTAACAGTGTTGAAAGCAAACGGCTTAATCTGCCATTACCATCTTGAAATGGGTGTATGCTTAAAAATTCATACACAAACGCAGCACATTTTATTAAAGAGTGCGCTTCCGTTTCAGTATTGTACCAATCAGTAAGTGCTCTAATTGCATCTTCAGTGGGAAAACCTGCTTCTGTAGTTTGGAAAATAATTTGTCGAGTCCCATCAATAAAAGTTGCTTCGACTGCATTACTGTGCTGTTTATAATTGCCTTTATGCCACTCGTCTTTTGTGCTGTATTTCATCAAAGTGTTGTGCAGGCTCTTGATATTGCTTTCAGTAACAGCAATATTTTCGTAACTGGCAGAAATTAAATCAAGAGCATCAAAATAGCCAACAACCTCTTGCGAATCTCTGTCCGTGAGTTTTGCAATGTCAATATTTCTTAGCAGAACATCAATCTCTTCGTTAGTCATTTGATTACCTTCTATACGATTTGATGCACCAACGCTATGTATAGTGGCAATGGTTTTCAACTGTTTCAAATTTTGTCCTTCTCGCCGTTCTATCGCTGTCCATTGAGAGTCAAAACGGTCAATTACACTGATAAGATTTATCAGTTTCCAGTCAATATTCAGCTTGAAGTTAAATATTTTATTTTCCATATGTTATAATTTTATATGATACGATTTGAGCCGTAAATATGTAATAATGATACGATACTGCAAAGTTATTTTCAATAAAAATGATACGATTTGATACGAAAAAATACGATAGTGATACGAAGGGCTAATTTTTGTGGGCAATTAGGTTTTCTTCTGGAAAATTCATTCATTTAGGTGGGTGCCATCAGGGCGGGACGCTCGGGTGCGCGTCCCTTACTATGTTAACCGTTCTCTCAAATATTTCTCAAAATCTTTACCAAACTCTTCTCTTTTTAAAGCTATATCAACAGTTGCTTTAAGAAAACCAAGCTTATCACCGCAATCATGACGGATTCCTTCAAACTTGCACCCATATACCGCGTCTGTTTTGGAAAGTTCAAGAATCGCGTCTGTTAACTGTATCTCTCCGCCCTTCCCCGGGCTCTGTTTCGCAAGTATCGGAAAAATATCAGGAGTAAGAATATAACGCCCTATTATAGCCAAGTCTGACGGAGCATCTTCTTTTTTCGGCTTTTCTACAAGATTAGTCACTTTAAATACAGAATCAGATATCTCTTCCCCGCTTACACAACCATAAGAAGAGATATTCTCCATAGGCACATGCTCTAAACCCAGAACAGTACTCCCATATTTATTATAAACATTCATAAGTTGTGATAAGCAGGGAGTTTCTCCATCTATAATGTCATCGCCTAAAAGAACGGCAAAAGGTTCGTCACCTACAAAATCTTTCGCGCAGAGAATCGCATGGCCAAGACCTAATGCCTGTTTCTGACGCACGTAGAAGATACGAACCATATTGGATATTTCTCTTACCTGGCAAAGCTCTGTGTCCTTGCCCTTTCCACTCAATAAAGCTTCAAGTTCAAAAGCAACGTCAAAATGATCTTCAAGGGTATGCTTACCCCTGCCTGTAACAAACAGTACCTGTTCTATACCTGAAGCCATAGCTTCTTCAACAACATATTGAACAAGAGGTTTATCAATTAAAGGCAACATCTCTTTTGGTGAGGCTTTTGTAGCCGGAAGAAACCGCGTACCAAGCCCTGCTACCGGGAATACTGCCTTCTTTACATGTTTCATTTTAAACCTCGTTCAAACAAAACATTCTGGATTGCTCAGCTGCGCTGGTAATGATAGGCTTTTACGTAAGGGCGGCATTTTGCCGCCCGCCGTTTCATCGCCAAACAACACGGGCGGCAGAATGCCGCCCCTACGGTCAAACGATACACACTGCTACTTAATTGTGGCTTGAACTCCACTCTCCACACTACAAACTCCACACTATTTTATGCTGTGTATAATATGGCAAAAGACTGCGTCATATGCAGCAGCACTTCTTGGCAGATTCAACGGTATTGTAAAGCAGCATCGTAATCGTCATCGGTCCCACTCCGCCGGGAACAGGGGTTATAGCAGAAGCATGCTGGGCAGCTTTTTCATATTCTACATCACCGACAAGCTTTTTCTCTCCGACACGGTTAACTCCTACATCTATAACAACTGCTCCATCTTTAATCCAGTCCCCTTTTACCATTTCGGGAACACCCACTGCAGCGATAACGATATCAGCACTTTTAACTTTTTCCGCCAGGTTTTTGGTTTTAGAGTGGCAGATTGTAACTGTCGCGTTTTGTTGAAGGCACATAAGAGCTACAGGTTTTCCGACAATGTTGGAACGTCCTACAATAACAACTTCTTTGCCTGTAAGATCAACTCCGATTTCTTTTAACATTACCATGATACCATAAGGGGTACATGCCTGGAATGTAGGTTTACCAACTACAAGCCTTCCGACATTATAAGGATGAAAACCGTCTACATCTTTTTTGGGAGAGATTGCTTCAAGGACTTTCTCACTATTAATATGTTTTGGTAAAGGCAGCTGTACAAGAATCCCATGGATTTTCGGGTCATTATTAAGCTTGTCAATTAAAGCCAGGAGATCTGCTTCCGAAGTTTCCGCCGGAAGTTTATGTTCATCAGAAAATATCCCCGCAGCAGCACATGCTTTTTCTTTCATACTTACGTATACTTTACTTGCGGGATCTTCCCCTACAAGCACAACAGCTAATCCGGGAGTTATCCCTTTTTTTGAAAGTTCTTTTACAGTTTCAGTCAATTCATTACGGATTTTAGAAGCTATTGCCTTACCATCAATTATTTGGGCCATGACCAGCTCTCCTTATATAGTTTAATTTTTTATATAGAAATCATTTTGCAGAGTGGCAACCTGGACAATCTCCTGCCGCTGCTGCAGGACATGCGGGGGGATCACTATTTTTCTTTTCGTTGCCATACCCTTCAGAAGACCATCCGCCACCTTTTAACGCAAAGGCTGCGCTCGATATAAGCTTTTTCACCTCTCCACCACACTCAGGGCAGATTGTTACAGGCAAATCTGAAAATTTCTGACGGATCTCAAATTGCCTATTACACTTGTTACATTTATACTCATATAGTGGCATAACTAAACAGCTCCTAAATTTCTAAAAACTAATAGGTGAAATATAATAACCGGATACGCCTCTTGTCAAGAAAGCCGTATTAAAGCTAAGCCAGATCAGCTGCTAACGCAAATAAGAGATTGGAGCGGTAGATCACCCCAACAACATGCTTATCTTCAACAACCGGAATCCGGTGAAAACGGTTTTGTACAAACAAGGCAGCTATATCCAAAAGTTCAGCATCTGCTGTAACAAAAATGGATTGCCAGTCCATAATATCTTCAACTTTTTTATTTCTCAGTGAATCACAAAGTTCCTTATAAAATTTTGGAGTTAATTTATCCGGCCTTGGCATCTCAGAAGCAAAACTTGTGAATGCCCTTAATAGCCCCAGAGGAGACAATACTCCTGCAAGTTCACCTTTTTCATTCTGCGCTATGAGCCCAGGGGCAGAATTTGCGTTACGCTTGGAATCAAAATTACTCTTTAAAACTTTGAACGCTTCAACTACAGGCGCCTTTGCCGAAACAACAGAAAAATCGGTATTCATAATATCTCTTGCTTTCATCAATCAGTCCTCTTACAGCTAAAAATAGGCTACCTCTTTTCGTCTAATGCTGTCAAAATAATCCCAGCAACTTTACTGCTCTTAATCCCTTCAATTTTCATTACTTTATGTCTTGATTTTTCCCCTGATATAATAGTTACCTTAGACTTTCCAATATGAAGAAGTTTTGCAAAAAATTCTCTGCAAAGATTGTTTGCTGCACCATCAATTGGGGGAGATGTTACTTTTATTTTTACCTCTCCGCCTAATATACCGGATATTTGATTACTAGCGGCTCTTGGCTGTACAATTATCGGGAAAACCGTATCTTCGCCGGATTGCACAAAAATATCGCCAAAGTCTTTGGCAATCATTCATCCATAGCCAGCATTTTCAGATGAGCTTCAATAAGTGATTTCAGAGCCATTTCGAATTGAAGCTTCTGACGGCGTACCTCACTGATCTGATTATTAAGTTGAGCCAGCCTGTTTTCAGCATCAGCTACAATCCTGTCCCCTTTAACCTCTGATTCAGAAATTACCAGTTTAGCCTCTCTTTCGGCATTACTCTTCATCTCTTCAGAAATTTTCTGAGCCGCCAACATTGTTTCTCTGAGGTTAGCTTCTCTTATAGCCAGCTCATCAACCTGAAGTTCTGACTTATGCACTTTATCCTTTAATTCCGTATTTTCACGGACAAGAGCTTCCATCTCCTGTGCAACAAGCTGAAGAAAGGTATCAACGTCATTTTGGTTCAATCCGCCGAATATTTTCCCTTTAAACTGCTGCTGCTGGATATCCATAGGAGTGATCTTCATCACATGCCCCCCTTTAATCTTAAGCCAAGCTCAAGAACTGAGATTACAATATACTTCCGTATTAAAAAAATTACAAAAATAACTACTATTGGCGACAGGTCCAAGCCTCCTGCCGGCGGTATTACAGCCCTTATTCTATAAAGAATAGGGTCTGTGACCCTGTTAAGAAATTTTACAATAGGATGAAACGGATTTGGATTAAACCAAGAAATCAGCGCACGGACAATAATAATAAACATGTAGAGTTGAAGGAAAAAATCAGAAAGTTTTGCGAATATGATTATAATATCAGCCATTTAACACCTTAAATATAATAACGATAAACCTATATACAGTAGCAATATTACAGTGTCAAGCTACAGTATAAAAGTGCAGAAATTCAATTTTTTGCTATTTTTTAACAAGGTCTATTACCGTAACTTCAGGAGGAGCTAGAAATCTCATTGGAGGTCCCCATGTGCCTGCCCCGCGATTTACATAAATCATTGACCCGCTTTTTAAATTAAAGAATCCGGCAACAAACGGAAATTGCAATTTTACGAAAAGGTTAAAAGGAAATATTTGCCCGCCGTGAGTATGGCCGGAAAGCTGTAAATCAAAATGTCCGATAGAAGAATTAGTTACAATAGGCCTATGCTTGAGTATTAATGTAAACAGATTTTTGTCAGCTTGATTTAAAAGAGATGTTTCCAATGCCGTATCGCTTTTAGCACCACCCTGGTATACTGCATCATCTATTCCTATGATATTCAGCAATCCCGGAATATTCTGAATTTTATTGTTCAAAATAATGAATCCGCATTTTCTTGTGAAATCCTCAGCTTGAGAAACCCCTGCATAATATTCATGATTACCAAGAATGGCAAATTTCCCGAAAGGAGGCCTAATACTTTGAAGCCCCTCATACATACCGCTGAAATGGTGCAGCTGCCCATCAACCAGATCTCCTGTTGAAATAAGTATGTCGGGATTTACACTCTTAATTATATTTACTATATTATTTACTCTGGCTTTACCTACAAATTCCCCCATATGAACATCTGAAATCTGCACAATCCTTAACTTAGGTATATCAGAAGGGAGCTTGTCAGTTTTTATTGTAATATGTTCAACCCTGACATTTCTGGCTTCATTCCAGCTGTATATACCAACAATAACCGTATATCCTGCCGCAATTAAAACAAAGGCCAGCGGACTGATAGTTAAAACTTTTTTCTTAACAATAAGTGAAGCCATATAACCGATGAGACGATAAACTTCTAATACAAAAGAAGCAGAGACAAACAGAAGTAAAAGCCCCATCCACCAATACCCTACTTCAGAAAACAGGGAACCTAACCTCAGATGCCCAACCCTCATAAGGCTTCTTGAAATTATTGGCGCGCCATTCATTAAGAGAAGGAAAACAGCTAACAGAACAGTTAAAGGTATTGAAGGGTGAAATGCCGCTCTTACCTTAAAAAAGATATAGAGATGGGCTAATCCATATATCGTCAGAAAAATAATTATAAATAGTGGCATAACCCCTCTTGCGTCTTGCAATAATCAATGCAGATAAATATATTACTTCTTATGCATAACTTATCCAAGAAGATATTCAGTTTCATAAAAGAACAAAACCTCATACATGCAAAAGACAGGGTAATTGTGGGTGTTTCCGGCGGTGCGGATTCCGTTGCGCTGCTCCATATTCTTGCAAATATGGAGATAAAACCTGTACTTATTATCGCCCACGTAAATCATTTATTGCGTGGAAAAGAGTCTGATGATGATGAACTGTTCGTAAAAGAAATTGCCAATAAATATAATCTGGCTTTTGAAACTATTAAAGCAGATGTCTCAGATATTGCAAAAAAGAGAAAGCTCTCTCTTGAAGAGACAGGGAGAGAGGTTAGGTACGAATTTTTCAGACAAGTGGCTGAAAAACATAACGCAAACAAAATTGCCCTTGCCCATCATATGGACGACCAGGCAGAAACAGTTATTATGAGGCTTTTACGCGGCTCTTCAGGCAAAGGCATTGAAGGAATGCAGCCTAAATCCCATAATAATCTTTTTATCAGACCCATGCTGCAAGTCAGTAAATCTGAAATCAAAGAGTATCTTGAAAAAAACCATTATCAATGGAGAGATGACAGCAGCAACAACAGCAGAAAATTCCTTAGGAACAGGATCAGGCATGAATTAATCCCTATATTGCAATCTTACAACCCAAACATTATCCAGCAGCTCTGTAACACAGCGGAGCTTCTGGGAAAAGACGAGCTATTGCTTGATGAAATGGCAAAACAGGTTTTCATCAGCTCTAAAATAGACAAAGAACATGTTATGCTTGATATAAAAAAAATCCGCTCAGAAGCGGAAGCAATCAGATACCGAGTTTATAAACAGGCTATTATGGCAATGAAAGGAGATCTTAAAAAGATATCCTTTAGACATATAAAAGCAATCGAGAATCTCACACTATCCGAAAAACCGAACAGCATAATTAATCTCTATAATAATATTCAGGTAAAGCGCTGCTATAGTTCTTTAATTTTCTGCCTGAAGCCAACTTCTGAAGAAAATCCGCAACCTATGGATATCAAAGGGGAGGGAATCTACCAACTATCTGATGGGAGAAGATTAGATATCAGGCTGACAGAGCATATACCGGACAGATTAGATTCTCAGCAAAAAGCGGAATTTTTTATTGATGGAGATTCATTACCATTTCCATGGGAGCTTAGATATTTCAGAGACGGGGACAGGTTCAATCCATCAAGAATGAATGGAAATAAAAAGATAAAGGACCTTTTTATTGATCTTAAAATTCCCCTGTCTGAAAGGAAAAATATACCATTACTGTTATCTGAAAATGAAATCTTCTTTGTAGTTGGGTTAAGACTTGCGGAAAAAGCCAGGCCCAAACCTTCAAGCAAGCATATTGTTTCCATTAAGATCAGTAATGATTAGGCCTTTCTTCTTGTCATGGTATAATCTTTATGCTAATTTTTCTTTTTTAAATAAGATACCGATTTTTCGAGATAAATGAACTCTCTTCTATTTATTGGAGGTACAATCTTTTGAACCAGTTTTATAAACAGTTATCCTTTTGGCTGGTGATCTCACTTATGTGTATTCTGGTCATCAGCATGTTAAATAGACCGAAAACTACCCCTGACAAGCTTAACTACAGCGATTTTATAGCATCGGTAAACGCGGGAAAAGTAAAATCAGTTGTTATCCAGGGGAGTGACGTTACAGGCAAATACATAGATGGAAAAGATTTCCGTACATACAAACCAGCCGATGCAAAACTTTCTGATGATCTTATAGGCAAAAACATAGAACTTTCCGCCAAACCCGAAGAAGAAAAAGTTTCATGGATTTCAATACTCATTACATGGTTTCCGTTAATCCTGCTGGTTGGCGTATGGATATTTTTTATGCGACAGATGCAGTCAGGCGGGGGAAAAGCCATGGCATTCGGCAAAAGCCGGGCAAAACTCCTTAGTGAGGCACAGGGGAAAATTACGTTTGAAGATGTTGCCGGCATAGACGAAGCAAAAGAAGAGTTGCAGGAAATTATACAATTCCTGAAAGACCCAAAAAAATTCACAAATCTCGGCGGCAGAATCCCGAAGGGAGTTTTACTAATAGGCCCTCCCGGAACAGGAAAAACCCTTCTTGCAAAGGCAATCGCGGGAGAGGCTGGTGTACCTTTCTTTTCAATCTCAGGTTCCGATTTTGTTGAAATGTTTGTGGGCGTTGGTGCCAGTCGTGTCCGGGACCTTTTCTTACAAGGGAAAAAGAATGCCCCATGCATCATATTTATAGATGAAATAGACGCTGTGGGACGTCATCGCGGAGCAGGACTTGGCGGAGGCCACGATGAGCGGGAACAGACTCTTAACCAACTCCTTGTTGAAATGGACGGTTTTGAATCAAACGAAGGGGTAATACTTGTAGCCGCAACTAACCGCCCTGATGTACTTGACCCTGCCCTCCTGCGACCGGGCCGTTTTGACAGGCAGGTTGTAGTGCCACGCCCTGACGTCAACGGCAGAGAGATGATCCTCAAAGTCCATTCCAAAAAAGTCCCCCTTGCCCCTGATGTAGACTTAAGCGTTGTAGCCAGAGGGACGCCAGGCTTCTCAGGTGCAGACCTCTCTAATCTTGTAAATGAAGCCGCGCTTCTTGCTGCCAGAAGAAGCAAAACAACTGTAGACAGAAACGACTTTGATGACGCAAAAGATAAAGTCCTGATGGGAACTGAACGCCGGAGCATGGTAATATCTGATGAAGAGAAAAAAAGCACCGCTTACCATGAAGCCGGCCATACGCTGGTTGCAAAGCTTCTTCCAGACACGGACCCTGTGCACAAAGTATCAATTATACCGAGAGGACAGGCCCTCGGCGTTACAATGCAGCTTCCGATAGAAGACAAACATAGTTATACCCGCAACTCTCTTACCGACAGAATAGCGGTACTTATGGGTGGAAGAGCGGCGGAAGAGATTATTTTCAATACAATGACAACAGGCGCAGGAAATGATATTGAACGTGCCACAGAAATGGCGCGTAAAATGGTATGCGAATGGGGAATGAGTGACAAGCTCGGGCCAGTATCATTCGGTAAAAAAGACGAACAGATATTTCTCGGAAGAGATATGGCTACCCATAAAGATTACAGCGAATCTACGGCCGTTGAAATTGATAATGAAATAAGACGTATAGTCGAAGAGAATTACACAAAAGTAAAAACTTTATTACAGGACAATATTGAACAACTCCATAAAATTGCTCTGGCTCTTATAGAAAAAGAGAATCTCAATGCCGAAGAGATAGACGAAATAATGGGATTACCTGTAAATGTGGAAAAACCGCAGCCCCAAACTGAAGAGATCGCAATAAATGAGCTTGATATTCAAGAAGCCTGACATATATGTCTGCGCAATTTACAACTGATGATCTGGTATACTGCAAAGAACAGGTTTGATCTCTCTGATCGCCCGTACATAATGGGGATTCTTAATCTGACTCCGGATTCCTTTTCAGAGGGCGGCTCGCTTAAGAGCGTTGATGAAACGTTAAAACATGCGGAAAGAATGGTTATTGAAGGGGCGGATATTATAGATATAGGCGGAGAAAGCACACGCCCTGGTGCTAACCCTGTTTCAGCTGATGAAGAGCTTAAAAGGATCATGCCTGCTTTGGAAAGAGTTATAAAAGAGCTCGCTATCCCTGTATCTGTTGACACCTGGAAGTCAAAAACAGCTTATGAAGCCTTAGCTTCCGGCGCGGAAATAATAAATGATATAAGCGGCCTTACCTTTGACCCTGCGTTGGCATCTGTTATTGCCGATGCCAACGCAGGCGTCGTATTAATGCATACCAGAGGAACCCCTGCAGAAATGCAAAACAATACAGATTATTCCGACATTATTGATGAGATTTCTTCTTCCCTAGCTAAATCTGTTGGACTGGCTGAAAAATCAGGAATTACCTCGGAACAGATCGTCCTTGATCCTGGGCTTGGATTTGGTAAAAGCGTGTCAGGAAACGTTGAGATCATAAAACGCCTTCATGAGTTGAAAAAATTTAACAGACCGCTGCTCATAGGAAGCTCCAGAAAGTCTTTTATAGGCCATATTCTTAAAAGAAATCCAGATGAACGACTGTTTGGCACTGCTGCTACTCTGGCTGTATCAATGGTTAACGGCGCTTCGATATTCAGAGTTCATGATGTAAAAGCCATGCGTGATGTAGTAGATATGACTGCTGCCCTGATTGATTATGGCAGTGAAGGAGAATCATGAAAAAGCTTTTTGGAACCGATGGTGTGAGGGGCGTTGCCAATGTCTACCCCATGACATGTGAAATAGCCATGCAGATCGGAAGAGCTGCCGCATACCTCTTCAAAAACGGCCATAAAAGACACCGGATTGTAATAGGAAAAGATACCAGACTCTCCGGATATATGATAGAAAACGCCCTTGTCGAAGGTATATGCTCAATGGGCGTAGATGTAATTCAGGTCGGCCCTCTCCCCACTCCGGGAATCGCTTACATTACCTCATCAATGAGGGCAGACGCAGGCGTAGTAATATCAGCATCTCATAACCCGTTTCAGGATAACGGGATAAAATTCTTCTTTAAAGATGGCTTTAAGCTCCCTGACGCAATGGAGTTGGAGATTGAAGAACTTATCTTTTCAGAGAAAATAGACTCTCTGCGGCCTGTAGCTACTGAAGTTGGAAAGGCCTCTAGAATAGATGACGCAGCAGGACGGTATGTTGTATTTTTAAAAAGCACTTTTCCAAAAGAGTTAGATCTTGTCGGTATGAAAATTGTGCTGGACTGTGCCAATGGAGCAGCATATAAAGTGGCTCCTGCCGTACTTGAAGAGCTTGGAGCTGAAGTCATTACAATAGGCGTAAAACCCAGCGGTACAAATATTAACGCTGAGTGCGGTTCTCTTCACCCAGAAGTAATAAGTGAAGCTGTAAAAACTAATAAGGCAGATCTTGGCATTGCCCTTGACGGAGATGCTGACAGGGTTATTTTTGTAGATGAATTCGGCAACCTTGTTGACGGAGACCAGATAATGGCCATATGCGCCACCGAAATGATTAAACAGAACAAACTGGCGAAAAACAGTCTGGTTGCCACTGTAATGAGTAATATGGGACTGGATATTGCTATGAAAAAAGCAGGGGGAACTGTTGTAAAAACTGCCGTAGGAGACAGGTACGTTGTGGAAGAGATGATTAAAGGGGGGTACAACCTTGGCGGAGAGCAGTCCGGCCATATGATCTTCCTTGACCATAACACCACAGGAGATGGAATGTTATCCGCTCTTCAGCTTCTGGCAATAATCCGCCGGAAAAACCAGACACTTTCTGAACTTGCTAAGATAATGACGCCGCTTCCCCAGGTACTTATGAATGTAAAAGTATCAGAAAAAAAAGATGTGATGGAAATACCGGAAACAGCAAAGGTTATTAGTAGTATCGAAGAAAAGCTGGGAGATAAAGGAAGGATACTGATAAGGTATTCGGGAACAGAGCCGTTATTGCGGATTATGCTGGAGGGCGAGGATAAATGCCAGATAACTGCCTGGGCAGAAGAGATAGCAGAAGCTGTGAAACAGAGTTTGGGAGGAGAATAAAATGGCAAAGCTTGGTGTAAATATTGACCATATCGCGACCTTACGTCAGGCCAGGGGCGGAGTTGAGCCGGACCCGGTCACTGCCGCGGCTATTGCCGAACTTGCAGGAGCTGACGGCATAACAATACATCTTAGAGAAGACAGACGGCATATTCAGGAACGCGACCTAAATCTGCTACGGCAGACGGTTAAAACAAGATTAAACCTTGAAATGGCCGCAACCGAGCAGATACTTGGAATAGCAGCGAAAGTAAAGCCGGATATGTGTACAATAGTACCTGAAAAGCGGAAGGAGCTTACAACTGAAGGTGGTTTAGATGTCAGGATTAACGGAGATGAACTAAAAGAAGCTGTTGATTACCTCCACAGAGCCGAAATCCCTGTATCTTTCTTTATTGATCCTGATCCTGAACAGATTAAAGCCGCTGACAAAGCCGGCGCTGACTACGTTGAAATCCATACAGGGCACTTTGCTGATGCCCCTGACTGGAAAACACAGGATCAGGAACTTATAGAGATAGAAAACGCTGTAAAGCTTGCCCGTAAACTGGGACTTGGAGTAAATGCAGGACATGGCCTGAATTATTCAAATATAAAAATGTTCGCTCAAGTGAGAGGAATAGAAGAGTTTAATATCGGTCACTCCATAATCGCCAGAGCTGTCATAACCGGGCTGGAAAAGGCTGTAAGGGAGATGGCTCAACTAGTCAGCTTTTTATAGAAAATAGTGTGGAGTGTGAAGAGTGGAGGGTGGAGGGTGGAGTTAAAACCAAACATTTTCGCGTGTTTTGCGGTTCAACCAATTGTCTTGTTTTGATTTCTCTTTAGCTGACCGACTGATTCAATTTTCAACATGTCAGCTCAGGTAATACCTGAGCTAAGCTCTCTCCGACTGATTTAATTTTTAACCACAAAGTACACAAAGTTTTTCACAAGGGGCGCTACGTCATTGCGGCTCAAGGCCGCAGCAATGACAACCCTTTTTGTGTCCTTTGTGAATCCTTTGTGTTCCTTGTGGTTTATGCTTTTTTTGCGGTTTTTGCGTGTTTCGCGGTTTAGCCAGGTTTTTGGTTTATCTCTGTGCCTCTGTGAGGGAATCAAATCTTAACCGTCTTATACAAAAAATTCTTAAACCTGAAAAATTCCCTCTTGGCATCTTCACTCGCAGAAGGTTCATCTACAACAGCCCGCAAATAACGGGCTACTTCCAGCATACTTTTTCCACCTCTCTCTCTGGCTCTGTCAATAACAAGTTTAACCAGATCACGCGATATCTGTTTATCTGAAAACGGTTTATATACAGAGCTCCAGAAATCACCCCCTTCAACGATCTCCTTCAATATGCCGTCCGCAAGCTGTTCACTCATATTTGTCAAGCTGTTTGTATTGCCATTCCATATCCCGTCACTGATCGCGTGAAGTATATCCTGATCTGTTATAACATTACCGTTCCTGAAGAAAAGTGACCTGAGAAGGATACTTCTAAGCTCCCTGATATTCCCTTTATATGAATGGTGCAGAAGAATTTTCTTTGCTTCTTCAGAAAGCACCGGCAAGGTATCTCCGGCATTTTCTCGCTCTTTATAGGTTTGATAAAGCTTGCCCAGAAAGTGGACTGCAAGATCCGGAATATCTTCCCTCCGCTGGTTAAGGGAAGGAATTGTAACGGAGAGCTCTGAAAGACGGTGGTACAAATCTTCTCTGAAATTTCCTTTTGCTATTTCATCTAACAGATTTTTATTTGTCGCTGCAACAAGAAGGACCCTGCTATATCGCTGCTGGTTATCTCCAAGCCTTACAAAGCCTCCATTATCAAGAAACCGCAAAAGCTGCACCTGAGTTTTCAGGTCTGCGTCACCAATTTCATCAAGAAAAACAACCCCGCCGACAGCCTCTTCCAGAATCCCTTTCCTGTCATTATACGCGCCTGTAAACGAGCCTTTTTTGTGGCCAAAAAGCTCGGAATAAGTCAAATCGCCGCTGTAAGCTGCAATATTCGTTTTTTTAACAGGTAATTCGCCAATGGGATTTAGCTTCTCTTTATAAAGAGTGTTAAGGCTGCTGTATAAGTTATTGAAAAAGAACTCCTTACCCGCACCGGTTTCGCCAAGCACAAGTATTGAAGGGAGCCCCAGGGTCGCCTCCTGCAAAACATTTCTGTTCCAGAGAGTTATCCGGTTAAAAAGAGGAGAGGATACCGTGTTGATAAAATCAACGATCTCTTTAGATTTTCGGCTATTCCCTATTATATTCCCAAGGCGGTAGGAAGAAATTCCAGGATCTTTATACGCAATATCTGTCTGAAGTTTTTTAACTTCAGTCTGTAAAGACTCTATCTGCTTAAGATCAGACAGGTAACGGGAAGTTAAACGGTCAATGATCTGCAAAATTCTTTTATGTTCTTCACTGAAATAATCTGTTTTCAAGGAGTTGAGACATATTACCGCTATTACTTCATCATCACATATTATTGGTACCGCGAGTTCACTTTTTATATCAGGGTGCATTAAGCGGTGAAAGCTGCCATTATGCTCTTCCTCTTTTACATTTCTGATTACCTTACTCTGTTTACTGAATGCCACATACCCGGTAAGGCTCCTCTCCTCCGGCAACAGCTCATCTCCTCCGATTTTAAAAGGAGGAATATGCTTTTTCATCCACTCTTTATGCTTGGCGCCTACAATATTTCCTTCTTCATCTTCAACAATAAGGTACTTTACCCCGTCTATTTCCCTTGTAACAGCTATGCTCCCTGTATCTGCACCAATAAGTTCCGTTGCTTTCGCAAGAACTTTAGTTAGGAAGATATTAACCCTTTCAACTTTTTCCTTAAGAAGCTCTGATATTTCAGCAAGTATCCTTATTTCAAGGTGCTCTCCACCAATTTCCTCAACTGCATGTTCCAGCATCTCCGCATGGGTCTGTAAAAGTCCCATTTCGAACTCCGAAAAACGGTAAACCTCTGTTGTATAATAATTTACAATACAGATAATTTTTCGGGTTTCAGGATTATACCTTGGAACAACATAGAGTGATCTTAATGACATCTCTTGGGTAAGCGCCCTTTTTTGGAGGGTTTGTTGCGTCAAATCAAGAAATGAAAGAGGTTTTAAAAGCTTATCATCAGATATCACCGCTTTATCATCAAGATAACGGGACATAAGAGAGCCGCCTCTTTCCAGCCCCACATTACCAAGGGAATCATAAGCAGTTTTCATTTCCGCATCATCAGAATAGCTGGCAAGTATCTCCAGTTTTCCATCACCGGACGGAACCAGAACAGAAGCAAGGGAAACCTTGTCAATTAGCCGCACGGCAGAATGTACCATAAAACCCGCTGCTTCCCGTTTTTTATATTCATCTACCCTTCTGGCCAGGGTAAGCTGTTGATGATACTTTCGGGAAAGGTCAATAGAGGCCGCAATACCTTCCAACATTCTACAGATACCTGTTTTCACCTCATCAGAAAACATCTCGCCGGGAAACTCCCTATCGCAGCATAATACCCCAATAGGCCTCCCCTGATGAGTAATAGGGAAAAAAGTAGCCGCCGATATATTAAATTCCCTAAATAACGATTTATCCTCTTCACTGAAACGATCGCCAATAAACGGGGTTTCTATGGGGTATTCTGATGTGAAAGCGGAAGATACCAGCATATCTGAAGATATAATAGGAAACGTTATGTCGTACAAAGATCGCGGGTAAGAGTCACTTGCATAACCGCAAGAAAGCGCCCCTTTTGTCAGGTCTTCCAGATATATCCGAACCTTACAGTCAGAAGTAACACTATTTATCCATGCCCCGACTTCATGAAGAACCTCATCAAGACTCTCCTTACCCATACGCTTTATTTTTTCCCGTATAGCAACGGACTTTTCTGACTGAACCATTTATACTCTCCAGTGTATGAATTTAACTCTGAGAGTGTAGAGGTATAACAAAGCATTGTCAATATGCCATGTGGCGCAAGCTTTTGGCCGCCTTCTGCGTTGCTTTCGTCGTGTCTTGTTCAACGTAGCGCTGCTACGCCTCACAAGCCCCTCCTCAAGACGCCTTGAATCCGGCTCAAAATCTTGTGCCATTAGGTAAAATGGTTTATTGTTATATTATAATGCAATACAATCGCGCGGTAGCATAGAGGGCTTGAAAAGCCAAATTTTCATAACCGCGGGTCGTTGACCCATGGAAACAAAATAAATAAAATATCTGCCTGAAAGGCAGGACATTATTTGTAAGATTGAAAGAAGTCCTGCCTTTCAGGCAGAAAGATTATTAGATAGTTAATCCGCAGGTCATTGACCTGCGGTTATGAAAATTAAGCCCTTACGGGCTAAAACCCGTGGTGGATTTCGCCGATGGCTCTACTCACTCTTGTATCTAAACTAAAAATCTGAATCCAGCATGTTTTTAAATATTGCCTAATAGTATGATTTGTAAATAACCAGGCATATATAGTATTATCTATCAGCTCAGGTATTACCTCAGCTAATAGGGATAATGATATAAAAAATAATTGCCTAATTGTATAAAATCACTATAATCAGGCAAGAATTCATTTTACCTGATGATACAAGATTTTGGCTCATGGGCGAGGCGTTCTGCGTAGGGGCGGCAACCTGCCGCCCGTTTTATCGGGACGCCGAGGACGTCGTCCCCTACACATTGCCATACTGATTTTATTTCGCGCTTTTCGCGTCTTTCGCGGTTATTGTTTGCTGCCGCGGGCGGCAGGTTTGTACAGTCTGGTAAGATAGTTTACAAAATGAACGGGGAGATAGTTTACAGTTTTCTGATAAAATGATGGCAAAAACGGAACAGAAAGAAAGGGAAGTTAATGCCGTGGGCGAGGAAAACT
>Ga0123357_10003048_pt1:0-12500 | contig 18994 bp, 10 predicted proteins | sample TergutEmb28metaG_FD_89873 | JGI IMG/M metagenome (GOLD analysis project Ga0123357, IMG submission 89873) | Embiratermes neotenicus P4 segment gut microbial communities from Petit-Saut dam, French Guiana - Emb289 P4 | ecosystem: Host-associated > Arthropoda: Insects > Digestive system >...
CTTTTTTAAAAAATAAAGAAGATATATAATGAAAAAATATAAATGAAATATAAAAAAAAAAAAAAAAATTTAACAAAAAAGGAGATAAAAAAAAAAAATTAGAAAAAAAAAAAAAAGGGGGGGGGGGTTATTGAACACAAAATGTGTGTTTTGAGTTTCTCTATAACTTCTGTGTGAAACATTTCTAATTCTAAGAAGAAATGAGAGACATGATCATAAATGTATATTGGTATCCACATAAAGTACCCATTATTCTTGTCATATTTTAATGAAACTTTAATTTTCTCGACAGATTTTCGAAAAATACTCAAATATCAAATTTCGTGAAAATCCTTACAGTTGAACCCGAGTTGTACCATGCGACCAGACAAACATTACGAAGCTAATAGCCACCTTTAGGAATTCTGCGATCGCGCCTAAAGACGTAAAGGCAGATAACACTACAGCAGTACACTTTCTGCCAAGTTCCGTGCGAGCTGCGTGTAACAGGCGACCTGACAGCGCACATCAGGCATTATAAAAACCTTGTGCTGACGAGTGCCAACAGCAACGAAATTTACTCTTACAACAGTGTCCTGTATAGCAAAAAAACTGCGTCTTCTAGAAAGGATCATCGTACACATAATTACACGCGTGAATGACAAACTGCCTCATTAAAATTCTTCTGAAACATTCTCAGAATTAGCGCGAAATAAAATAAACACAAAACTCACTTTAGTACTCCAAATACAGATTGTCCTAATTAGAGGATAGAGCAAAAATTCAAGTTTTCTCTGTACCCTCTTATCCAGGTCCGACAATGTGCCCAAAACGTGGGTCACACAACACACACGCGTGCCTGTGGTGCAATGGGAGACGCGAGGAAAAATCCTGTGTACCCTCAAGCATCCCACTTTAATGCGTAATAGGACATGACGAAAATCATACAAACGTCGACTATAAGTAATTTAATCATTTTTCCTATAATTAGTGGGGCACCTTGTTTCGTTCGTTGTTTTTAAACAAGGCAGACAACATCGGCCACAAAAGTACACGGCGACAGTGTCATGCCCAGCAGAACGCAATATGAACAGCACGCTCTTCTATCCGTGTACAAGCACTCAAAACAGCTCTAAATAACCGTAAGATCCCGCTATCACAGCGGTCAAACCTGTCCACCGTAACCCTACAACGGACAGCGTAGACTGAATTCATCATCCTTACCAAAATCAGAGGAAGGTTAATGTGGATAAGCACTTAACTTTTCTGCCTCGTAATACAGAGCTACGGCGATGAAACAATCTGCTTCACGCTTACGAGGTGAACCACCGACATCGGTCACCTTCCAGTCTTCTTGAAAGCACTGTTGCAAATACAATGAAATGAGTACCAAAACGTTCGTATTTCTATTACCTTCAACGTGAACCACAAAAGAATTTCATACAAAAAGAAGCTTTCATGAAACTGAGCTACGTGATTTTAGGAGCCACAGGAATACAGAACCAAAACAGTTATTTAAACCGACTGCAAATCTTTCATTCTCCGAACTCGATTTGTTTCAGTGCTGTCATGCCCTGTGGGGGACGGGCAAGTAGGAATCGGTTCCATTACATTATCTTCAGTTGCTTCAACACGTGGTCTAAACATCTGTCAGCTTTCTTTCTCATAATTCCCGTCACAAACGTCGGTAACTCCAGGCAGTGTGGGCATCAAACTCAGGAATATGTACGGGCAGGCGAGTTTTAGATAACTGGCCGACACCTACCCCTACCCCCTGACCCGACGTCTCAGTATTCGACCTTTTTAGACAAGATCAAAACCTGGTGAAAATAAAATTAAATCATCTGCAAACAATCAACATTTGTTTCCGCAGTACATAGGAACATATTTTCTTCGCAAGTTGTGCGATATTTACTAAATGCGGATACGTATAATGGTCCAATAACTGAAAAACTGAACTCCCTTCCAAGCTCTCCACATCGCGTGTAAAGGTGAACGTTGTCAGCTTTATCCTCAAATTCAGCAAAGATTTCAACCAAAATTTACAAGACTGAAAGCACTCTACGGGCCATCTACGGGGTAATTCGAAATAAACACGAAATATCTTAAAGACGAGCGTTCACTTCCAAAACAGAATGTTCCCACAACAAGGGAAACCGCTTAAACACGTCAGACCATAACAAGATTGTTACCATCACCTCACGGCTAAAACAGTACAGCCAACTTCCATGAACTCCTAACAATCTTTTTCAATAAAGTGCCTAACAAAACATAGCTCGTGTTGTGAAAACCTTCGTAACAATATGAATCACTACGTACGCAGAACTGAAACGTGAAACAATGGGAACACATGCCTAATTATTTCTAGTCAGAACTGCTCAAACTCGCCCAAATACGTGGTACCGAAATGGTCCACTCATTTCCACACAAATTCAAACTCACTTACGATGTAATGGTTTATGCTCGTGTGCAATTACTTTGAAGTTCAGTACGTTTCTGAGCAACGGCTTTCGAAATTCTTATATGAAACCTGGTGAAACGAAACCGATACCAAAACTGATAGTGCACAGCGATGGGGTTGTTAAGTAACGATGAATAAGCAACAAGCAGGGAGGAATTCATGCTGCTCCACAGAAATTAGGCAGGTAGGCGGAGGAAAAACAAGATAAACATTAGTTCGGTGCAGAATCTAAAGAAGTACGTTACAACTGTTTTACTAGAGCACCGTGGCTTGCTGTTGCATGAACCTGTAATACTAGAAGTGAACTCCATGGAAGTGAGATTCTAAGTTAAAGATCATTGGATTAGCTAGAAAAAAAAAGCACCAAGACCTTTGCTACCCGTTTGTCTGTGACAGCTAAAAAAATAAGTGAATGTATATGCGAACCAAACAGTTATTTCCTTCCGACTTTTAACACTCTACAAGACGAGTAATGGCCAAGTCAACTACATACCAATTCCGCTGTAACACGAGGAAACTAAATTCAGTCTACAATCTGTAAATCACATATTAGCCTTTTACCAGCACAAAAACTGATATTAGTTGCAGGAAGGCTTTTAGTGCTGTACTCGTGTTCGTTTCATTCCCGTTATCCACCAACGAGCCACTCACAGAAAAAAGTTACGTTATAACACGTTTTAACACCGGAGGCATCACAATTAACAAAAGCATGCGTATTTCCTTTAAGCTTTAATTGAACTGCACGTAACAAAAACGTCATTTTTAAAGTAAATAATATGAATTACTGGTACCGACGTATCCATTCAAAGCTGTTTACGAGGTGCTGCATCATTTTTTACAAAAAGGAAATTAAACCCTCAGCGTTAACGAGACGAGAACGAATCTGCTTCCCATACAACCCTGAGCCGTTTACGGTTATGTTCAAGAAGACACTAACGATTGAATCCACTTCTTCGATTCGAAATGGAGTGACCGAGTGTCTTGTATTATTACGGTCTGCAGTCCGGCCGTATATGGACTGTACGGTGGATCACTTCCCACGCAAAACTGCTTAGGCCACGAGGCAAAGAGGGTACACGTGGGTTCATATAAACGGTACATAGCATAGACGGTGTTAGAAAGCAATTCGTACAGATATCCAAGAACCTAAAGACAGGTCTACGAAATTAATAGCGACATGCTCGATCAAACTCAGCATTCGCTTCCTGTGTCTGCTGACAACGCGTTAAAACATACACACAAGGGTACGGAAGGAAACATCCCCAAGTCCGTAAACAATACAGAGACAAACTCGCATATACATGCATAATTCCTAAGCGTCTTATTTAACGACGCTATCAATTGTAACGATTACATAACGTCAGTGACGAATGAATGAAGGCAGAGCATGAAGCCTTAGTTGCATGATAATGACAAAGAAAAGCGGGTGTACTCGTAGCATAGCCCGTCTCATTGCGACTTGTCCACAAAAAAATTCCACATGGACTCGCTTTGGACCGAGGCCGGACTTCCGGATTAGAGACCGGAGACTTAACCGCCTGAATCATGGCACATTCACAAATTACCATCCAAAGTAAGGCGGGAATTGGTGGTGACTGCTATGCCGTAACTATTTGCTGTTACCTAAAAGAATGACACATTATACTGAAGGCTGGGGAGGGGTTTCCGAGGCGTTCTGGATTAAATAATGTGAACACCAACTTAGGTCCAGGTCGTGGCCAATTTCTGTACCCATTTAATACAGTTTCCTATCCTCATTAGTCGGCTAGAACACTAACTGCTACACACTACAGGCAAGGCAGCGAACGACTAAAACCCTATTCACAGTGGTGGGTGCGCTTATAGCCAGCTCACAAACAACTCATGGTCGTGAAAACTATTCCTTGCTTGTAACTAAAGGCACCTGTTCATACCAACCGACGCTCAAGTCGTGGGTATTCTTTAAAGGAATATCTGACCCAAAAGTAATGCAACTGCCACCAAATCATCGGCTCCTGCACTCACTGACACAACCAAAGTTGCAGCGGTTACAGGGAGTGTAGCAGCTCTGGAATCTCACGACGGTTCCCCTGTTGGGCGAATGAAGGTCTTGATGTTTGACAGATACTGAACTTGGATAATCCGATGTGCTAGACCAAGGTCAAGGGCAAGGAGGACCTTGAATTCTTGAACTTCAGATAGGCTTTTTAAAATCAGTCTTTACTGGCATAGCCTTCCGTAGAACCGAAGTACCGCTTTTGAGAACGCTTTCCGTATCTCATCACCCAGCCAACCAGCCATACACCAAATCGCGCGCGCGCGATCGCACACACACACACACACACACACACAAGGCCTATCCATCTTTTCAAGGAAGGGGTACACGACGACTTACACAAGAAATTTTCGCACTCGACGCAGGACTGGTCTTAAAGCTTCCCCTTACGTAGTCTTCACATTTCTCAATGAAATGAACAGTCCATTCGTTAACAGCACAGTGGCATATGACTGCAGCAACGATCATTCCCTTGTCCAACCTATCCAACGCTCTTTCCAACACACATATCGCTTTCCCTTTCATCCATAGGCCCTTCATCACTACGTATATCACCCCTTCCAGACACAAAACAAGGAGGCAACAATTAGCTCCAAAAACTGTGTAAAATAGGTCGAAATATATTTCATAACGTACGATACAACGTAGCTAGTGAAAGAGAAGGACACATGGCAGCCTCTTCTGTACAATCCGCACCTACGCCAGCGCGACTGCGGTTCAGCGACCTATAGAGCATGAGTGAGAGTTTCCAGAACAATTCTTCCGGCCATACGCGAAACCGTGATGAGCGAAACCGCTAATCGGAAGAGCCGGCTGTATATTGTTACTACATCGGCAGCATAAGATACATTACATCATTAAAAAAGGCGTTCAATTCAAATTTGCATTTGACGTTCAGATGACCGTGCTTCGAGATAAATTCTTATAATAAAACCAACTAGATGCACTAATTTCTCAAATTTATTTTTGGAATAAAATTCTACATGTTTCGGGCAGTTCCTCTGTCCATCATCAGGAGTTTTTCACTGTACACACAGCAATAGTATATGCCATACAGGTTTGCTGACAGCTTGCGGGCAGGATCAGGACGTCTGTCCTGATCCTGATATCATTGTTGTGTGTACAGTGAAAAACTCCAGATGATGGACAGACGAACTGTCTGAAACATGTAGAGTTTTATTCCAAAAATAAATTTGAGAAATTTGTGCATCTAGTTGGTTTTATTATAAGAACAGGAAATTTACAAATCATTATTACGTAATTTCTTTCCCTGTTTCACCGCTTGTTTAATGATGCTATGTTAACATCAAAGTTTAAGCAGCATCAAAGGCTTACAATTGTTTTAACAATGCATTTTACGACTATTGTAGCTTGTATGTTTCGGTCATTCTGATTTAAGCACACTTAACAGAAGCTGTGTTCTGTCATTTGTTAGATTATCACATTTGTACGAACCTTCCAAATTTGCCCATACACCGTTAAGAGACACAACAATCGGCACCACCAGAAGCTAAATTTACTTAACAATCTATCATTCTTATCAACTACTTACCATACTTTACAAGCAACTCGTAATTTCTGTGGACACATCTGACTTTGAACTGAATTTCCTATCGGAAAAGTCGTCATATCCCAAGGTCGATCGATGGACGGGTGTAATTACAGAATAAGTTATTTTCATACAAAGGATTAAAAGAACTAATATAATTTCAGTTTACCGGAACAATGCGACTCCTATGGCGACAAATAAAGCACTACGATCAACAGTTCTGAAAGTCACTCAAGCGACATGTCGGTAAAAAGAAGAACGCAAACAAAAAACGTGAATAATCACGCTCTTCCCCACTTAGCTCAACAGAACCACGCAGAAACATTATTTACACAAACCCTATTTGTGAACTATTTACATTTATCAAGAGTGAAACAAATTCCAATGTGTTGTGAAATGTCCTACCCCAGCATCATTGTATATTTATTGTGACTACCGTAACCTGCACGAAGAAGAAACTCAACTAGTTCAAGTAACAATGGGCAGACAAGGTACATGCAGACATGTACGGATGTTTTCTTTTGCTTTTCAGTGACTTCTGCGCTTTCCCCCATTCATACTGACATGACCACGAATGTTGCATTAAAGTCTTAATAGTCGGTACTGGCCGATTTATTTCTCATAACGTTACGAGGCACATTTCCTGGAATGTGAAATTCAATTACGTTCCATTTTATTATTAGACTTAGAATAAGCAAATGGAAATTGCCTTTAGATGAAATATAGTTTCTTAACCCTTTGTCATGTAACATTTGCCATTCCAACAGCTGCAGTGTATTTTAACTTTCAAGGCCACACTGTGGCGTTATTGTATAAGAACTCACAATATGCCATCACACAACATATTACAGTTTAATTTCCAATGCACGACGCTCAAGTTGCAAACACATTCAAGGGCCTCACATCATAAGCTATTCATGGAAAAACATATTAGTGGTATACAAACGGTCGGTTAAGTTATCCATCGACGTAAATTAAACGCCAATTATCGTAAACTATACCACCACCGCACTTCTAGGTTTTGTAAGGAGTAGGAAATACGCTGAATATTTGAACAACTTAGTAACACAGGAATGGCTCAGCTCCACGTGTCGTAATTTAAACACACGTAAAACAGAAGCTGCAGTGGTTAAAGACCTGACAGCTAGTAAGCGATAATGCTGGTATTACGGATATATTTACTCGGAGCTGAAGAACATTCTATCAGTGTTATCACAGCCAGACGCGTTTTATAAAAGGATATATGACAAGAAGAGAAAAGAAAGCGCTCCTCTATGGTCGGTTCATCAAAACTGTAGCACTGATAACGTACAGATTACTTTAGTAGTTGCTGGCTCGGGGTGAAGATTCAAGCTGGTAACAAGGGCAAGAGTAGGCATGCAACACCAAGCTCTTTACATCTATTTCAAAAAGGTGACTGACGCTATGAAATATTGCCTAAACGATTTTTTTTTTTAAAGTAAAACGCTGCATAGCCGTTCCCCTTGTGACCTTATCACCGGCCGCGCTGTACCGACTGCAGCTATGTACAGTGTTAGTAAGACCATCCAGAGTACCAGGGTACAGGGTCTCTACGAAATAGCCACTTCAGATTCAGTCTTTGGTCTCCAAGAAATCCTGAAATAATGAAACCGACTACGATTTATTCCGCCCTAATTTAAAGCAGCAACGTACAACAGTACCACTAACCGTAACAGTAATGTCCACACATGACTCTGTCCTTCCATTTGTATAATACCGGTTCATAGCTGTTTTCTTCGCTCGGTGGATAGAATATGGCGTCTAGCACAACATCGAATACCGCTCCGACAGTACGACCAGCAACAAGACATTAATCTCCCAGGCGGAGGAAGCAGGATCTCTGAATTAGCATGCAGGAACATTGCCAGGGGTCAGACGCAGCCGTATTCACACTTGACACAACTGCTAGCTACAAGGCAGTCGTTGGCTATTTTGCATTTCATGGCAAGCAACGGAAATCAATCTTCGAGGAAAATAAAAAAAGAGAGAGAGAGAGGAAACAAGGAAGTGTGTTAGTATGCAGAGTAGCCGCAATAGTTGTAGTCACAGTATCTATAGGTGTGCCACCTGACAGGTCTGTACCTGTTTTCTGCTAATATGTGGTAATACTACAATACGCATCACAATAAGAAAGCTGAACCACATCAACAAAACTAATGTATAATTAATAACCAATAATTAACCGTCAAGCACAACATATACGTGTTACGGAAAACTAATAGCTAGGTGTTTCGGCTTTAAATCCAGCCATCATCAGGAAGCACAAGATTTACAATAAGGTGTAATGTACAACAATGCAAGTAATATTAGTCAAGATCGAGAGATCAAAATTGTCATATTTAGTATGCATACATATCGAAAGAAATTTATTATCAGAAACGTTTTTCATGAAAGTCACAAGAATGTGATGGCTTATCGCTGCGTGCCACATGAGGGTAACTTTAAGATCATAAAAATCATAAGCGGTGTTCAGAAATACAATAATCCACGGGTGTAAAGTACTTTTTTTTTTTTTGCTAAGATGTACGCTGGGTATTTTCGGTGGTTTTAATTACTGTAATGTTACATTTCCTTAGCAAATCAAAATTCTATTCAGGAAAAAAATTAGGAGCATAGTGAAGTCAGGGAATGCTTGCTGTCATTCGGTGTAGAATCTTTTGTCTTCCAGTCTGTCCTCCAAAAATTTAAAGATTAAGATACACAGAAACATAATTTTGTCTGTTGTGTATGGGCGTGAAACTTGGTCATTCACGTTGAGGGAGGAAAGTAGGCTGAGGGTGTTTGAGAATAGGGTGTTGAAGCGAGTATTTGGGCCTAAGAGGGTCGACGTAAGGGGGGAGTGGAGAAAACTACATAAGGAGGGGCTTAATGATATGTTCTCCTCACCCAATATCGATCGGGTGAATACATCGAGAATAATGAGATTGGCGGGACATGTAGCACGTGTGGGGGACAGGAAAGGCGTATACAGGGTTTTAGTGGGGAAACCAGAGGAAAAGAGACCACCTAAAAGACCCAGGCATAGATGGGAGGATAATATTAAGATGGATTTTCAGGAAGTGTGATGTGGGGGCATGGACTGAATAAGGCTGGGTCAGGATAGGGACAGGTGGCGGGCACTTGTGAATGCGGTAATGAACCTTCGGGTTCCATAAAATGCGGGGAATTTCTTGAGTAGCTGACAAAGGGTTAGCCTCTCAAAAAGGACTCTGCTCCATGGAGTAAGTAATGTTATATTTTTATTCGGTGCATCTTCTCAAACAGCGATAAGCCATCCACCATTTTCTTCTGACCATCGTATTAAATCTTACATGCTGAACTTGTACCGTACATCTTCAAATTTGAAGGCTGGTTATTAAAGAACGGCATACCACCACATCGTCAGTTTATTCAAAGTAATAAAGTAAAACATCAGATAGAGAACAATATCGTACCACATAGGCGCCAGACAGCACCATAATGAATTTCATACAGCACATTCCTACTCAAAAGCAAGCAGTCGCTCAGAGAACAACGAAATCCCCATTATTTTACAAAATCTGAACATTAAGCCTCTTCACAAGAATATGTCCAACTGGGCCCTTCTCTTTTTTAAAAGACATGTTGTAATACTTTCTCCCATTTACGCTTAGGTCTCAAAACTGCTTTCTTGCCTTCTGGTGTCCTAAGTAAAATGCTGCGCGCATTTCTCATTTCGTCTCAATTCATCGCCATGATAATATGTAACAAATATGCAGACTATGATGCACCATCACCAGAGGTCTTTTGTCTCGCATATGTCTTTATTTATAGATGATTTACTCGCATTACGTAAAGAGATTTTAACGTGAAAGGGGTTATCAGTCTACAGCGGGCAATACTCAGTTTTGTTGTTGTTTTTTTTTTGGGGGGGGGGGGGGGGGGGGGGGGGGACGGACGGACGGACGGACGGACGGACTCGTAGAACGTTAAACAACAAGGCTCAAAAATCGCAAGAAAATTAGCCTGCCGAGTTTGTGTTCTGTAGGGACATTATCCTCAGGTTTCTTGACAAGTGGTGCCCAGTGCCAAAGTTCATGCAACGGTCAGCAAACAGAGGAGGACCGGTACTTGACTTATTGCAGTTAAGTGAGGAGGTCAAAGCCACGCACAACACATCAGCTGCAAAACACTTGTAGTAGCGGACTTCCTCGAAACGGACTTGTCCTGATGCAAGCATGTGAAGTGGAAGAGCGGAACAAGCAAGACGTATGCTGAGAATTCGTCTCGTAACGGACCTGCTCTAAGTCAGCTTGTACTTCCATTAGTCGGTACTTCGATTCCATTAGGTCACTGGTTCCAGGATTACCTACATGACGGCCTTACGCCGTAACACACACGACCTATTGATCCTTGGGCAGTTACAAAACGCCACGACGTATCATGTGGAACAGCAGGAGTTTTGTCAATCGCACTGCTAATTATCTACGCCTCCTCCAGCTGCGCTGTAACAGTGTCCCCAAAGTGACGGTCTAACACCCACTGAAACGATCCATAACCGGGCAAATCCGATGTGGACAATAAACATTCTTTACATATTGGTCATAAAGCCACCTGGCACCTCACGCCTCCGGTGTGTGCTTAGGTCAAGACCAATTCGAGGGCACGACCTATAAAATAAAAGCAATGACTCAATTTTGCACGATTCCTTAAACAAACTGAATGTTAAGGTAATAACTGTTACTAACGGAGTGGCCGGTGGCTGTCAAAAATAGGAAGCAGACATGCATGTCTACAACGTACAGTCGGGCGTCAAAAGAAACCCCATCAAATCGTAAACTCTTGTCCACGTAATCCATTCAGGGAACAATCACAAAGCCGTAATCAATTTACTGTATGTCGCATACATGTTCATACACAAAAAGGAATCGCACTTGATAGTTCTGGGAGATGATAGCTGACGCCAATTTCGCCAACACGACACATTCGCAGACCGGCTGACATCCTGCATTATGCAATGCAATGCAGAGTTCCATAACGGATATAGTGTACATGTTAATTCCGACGGCCTACCGGAGGTGTAACTGGTGGTGTCCGTCAGAGATACTACACTGATATACACTGAACAGCCATAAGTTTCATCTTTGACAAGCATAACATGAGGTTCATCAGAATGTGAGAAACGGATTAAACTATTTATAATTTATATTGTTTTTTTTAAATACGACCAGAACGGGTATTATGTATCAACACGCAAATGTCAACACGACACCCGTAAACGGAACACTCGGTTACCCAACAGCCGTATTCTTAGTAACAGCCGCACACAAAGAGAATCCTAGCTTAACGTGAGTTCAGCTCCAGGGACAGCCTCCTAAAAGTCTACCAGAGAGACCGACACAGAGGGTTTGACACGCGAAATAATTAACACTTCATGCCATAAAACTCAAAGTACGGTAAAACAAACTACACTCCAGAACGATTTCGTAGTCGGTTCTTTAAGAATCCAAACAATTTGATAATTACTAATTAAGGAGATTTCACAATAAGCCACCATAGAACTCTTCCGAAGACTGTGAAATAATTTTTATGCATTTCAGTATAATCTAGACTGCATGCCATGTGTACTGTAGTTAAATATCTTCAGGAAGACTGCTTGAATAAAAGCAAATTCTTAGATGGAGGGGAAAAAACTGCTTAGGTCACGAATTCAATCAGCATAGCAACAAATCACGAATAATACAAATCGCTTTTACCCATCAGCTTCACACCGCCGGCCGCTTCATCCCCTGATAAGAACTCCCTGTAACCATTACGGAAGGTCAGATGGGTGGTATAACCGATATGGTTTCGGCGAAGAAAATAAAAATTTTATTTAAGTGAGCTCCGACATTGTGGGTAACGCGAAACTTTCGTGTGACTCATGTACATTTATTATTACGTCAAATGTATCGGATTTATAAATTACCGTGAAATTAGTGCTTAAACGATGTCCGATTTTTGTGCCTGTTGCAACGCCTTACAGCACAGTAGTAACTTATATTCACCACCTGTTTCTGCAACAAAAACCTCTGCACTGTGCCCGCAGTGTTTTACGAGTTCCGAATGACTCCCAGAATAATCAGACAGTACGGCCTTACGCATCATTGCCTGACAGTTTGTTCAAGGCAAAAGAAACTGTTTCGTGTGGGGTTGGAACAGAATTGTTACGTATTATTGAGACTAAATCGGTGCCCACTAAGCACTTATCCTTGGATCGAGGAAAACCACGGACAACCTTGCTCGAGTTCGCTGGTCGCCTACTGCCTCCTCTCCAGCCTTTAGGTGTTCAAATATACAAACCCCTGTGGTAATTCCTACGTTCGTAATTTACCTACTGGTTAAAAACTCAGTTCTTTTCCATGGAAATGTGTGTAGACTGTACTTCCAAAATTAAAAAAAAAAAATGTATACTTGTTTGTAGTGAGAATAACAATGTTCCGCTTACAAATCACAGA
>Ga0123357_10003048_pt1:17500-18994 | contig 18994 bp, 10 predicted proteins | sample TergutEmb28metaG_FD_89873 | JGI IMG/M metagenome (GOLD analysis project Ga0123357, IMG submission 89873) | Embiratermes neotenicus P4 segment gut microbial communities from Petit-Saut dam, French Guiana - Emb289 P4 | ecosystem: Host-associated > Arthropoda: Insects > Digestive...
CACGTCACTGAAGATCCAGATCCACTGTTACGACGTCAGTCACACTAGGCATTGCCTAGATAGCTCAGTCAAAAACCATTTCTTTTTCGTGAAATACCATAGACGCAGTGCCACGACTAAGCAGGTTAGTGGCTGGTCTCTTACCGCGGATACCGGGGTGCAATACCAGGTAAATCTACGTGGGATTTGTGGTGCACAAAGTGGCATTAAGACAGGTCTTCCGCCGGGTAATTCGATTTTACCAACTTAGTTATCAATCCGCCAATGCCCCGTACCCTTTCATTCACCTATCGTCGACGTTATGCAGTCTTACCAACTGACCGCGTCATCATGCAACACACACACACACACACACAAACACACATATACAAACACAATCAACTCGTTTACCACATTAAAAAGAAAAAAGCACATTTCGTGAACTGAAATTCTACGTCCGTCGCCAAAAAATGAGGCGACCAGGATAGCGTACTCGATATAGCGACTCGCTACGGGCTGGATGATTCGGATTTCGAACCCCGGTGAAGACAGTATATTTTATCTTCTCCACATCCGTCCACTCGCCCACTCGGCCTCCTGAAGAATCGAGTGCCGGGGCTTCTCCTTGGGGTATAACGGTCGAGGCGTGGCGTTTACCGCCCACCCCATATAACGCCGAGGTTAAGAATGAATAAAGGCATACCTCTACACTCCCTGTGTGCCTTCCTGAGAGGTACGGGAAGACCTTTATCTTCACTAGTGATCTGAGAAGTTATAAATAGCGGGGTGGATAATCTATTATACTGCGTAATCTACTCGTGATATCTATAATTTGTCTGGTAACAATTTTTGTACGATCAGCGATAAGCCAATGTACTTTATCAATATGGGAAGACTAACAACACATCATGTCGTAGGCCAATCTTAATGTGTGGCACCTCGTTCTGTTTTATAATGTGAAAGAAAATATAAATTAGTTGAATTAGTCGACACAGCTCTTGTTTATTGGCAATCAAACGCCCTTTTTATAATAAATGGCTGCATGTTTCGGCTTTTATACCAAAGCCATCACCTGGATAATCGGTTACAATGGTATAGTATCGAAAAACACTGTATCCTATCTATGAATCTCATCGTTGCACCGTGAATTTCGTAAAATCACTTCAACTACTAACCAACAAATGCACCTATATAACTTTCACTTAAAACACTAAAAACCACTCCGACATGTTTCGATCTTTTCAGATCATCATCATCAGGGAGTTTCGTCGTTCCTTGCTAAAGTTATTACATATTCAGGTTTAGTTCGTTTTTGTAAACAATGTGTTGTGGCAGCATATCATGTTGTGTAGTAATCTGTTGTAGAGAGTGTAGTTGGCTAGGTATGTGTCGTACGACGCACACCTAGCCAACTACACTCTCTACAACAGATTCCTACACAACATGATATGCTGCCACAACTCCTTGTTTACAAAAACGAACTAAATCGTGAATATGTAATAACTTTAGCAAGGA
>Ga0123357_10003049_pt1 | contig 18994 bp, 14 predicted proteins | sample TergutEmb28metaG_FD_89873 | JGI IMG/M metagenome (GOLD analysis project Ga0123357, IMG submission 89873) | Embiratermes neotenicus P4 segment gut microbial communities from Petit-Saut dam, French Guiana - Emb289 P4 | ecosystem: Host-associated > Arthropoda: Insects > Digestive system > Gut ...
CTTTTTTTTTTTTTAATACACAAATACCCCCCCCTTTCTCTTTTTTTTTTTTTTTTTCCCCCTTTAAAAAAAAAAAAAAAAAAAAAAAAACCCCCCAACAAAAAAAAACGGGGGGGGGGTTTCCCCCCCCCCCCCCCCCCCCCTCCAACTGCCTCCTCCCACAATTTATGCTTGTGCAAAATTCAACAGATCCAATTGAATGCAATGACTGCGTTTTGCATTTTGTTGTAAGTGAAATACAAGATAAGTGAGAAGGTTTGTAGCTGTGTGTGCAAATACGTATGTATTGGTTTCTGAACAAATGTTAAGCAGGCACACGTAATTATGATGTGATTTCAGAAGTGTTAAGGGCAGTGAGAAGTAACTATGATATAAAACCTGTGCATTATCAAGAGGAATGAAGAAAGTGTAAAGTCAGTTTGAAGTATGTGGATGGAAATTTCTATTATGATGATGATAATAAATTTGACTTCAAAGTGGAATTTCACCAGAACTGTGGTTTATATATGTTTGTGACTACCTGACTGATTGACTGACTGCCTGCCTAACTAACAAGCTGACTAACTACATAGAGTAGAGTCCTTCTTGAGAAGCTTACAGTGCTACAGCTAGTCAAGAAATTCCCCAAAATTGTGGAACTCAAAGATTTATTACCATGTTCATGACAGCCTGCCACTTGTTGCTTCCATGAACATGATGAGTCCAAGCCATGCCTTCTGATCCAACCTCTCCAAGGTCTGTTTTAATATTACTTTCCTATCTAAACCTGTGTCTTGAAATGGCCACTTTCTTTCAGGCACTGTATATTCATATTCTGTTTGTATTTTATTTTCTGTCACATTTGCTGTATGTCATTTGAACAGTTTTTCACACACACACACACACACACACACACATATCTTACATACTTAATGTTAATATTCCAGTGAGTTTAGTGGACCCTCTCGTCATATATACATTCATTTAGTGATACTGTCTGCAAATAAAATGCTGGAAGGAGGGACGGAAGTGACACAAAACCACAAGATGTTGGTACAATAAGTTGGTTAAAATTTGTCTGTGTGTGACTGTGAGTTGGTATGAGCGTGCCATATTTGAAATGCCATTTGGTACTAAATGTGAATGCTTGTGACATTATGTGATTCATTACACCACATGTGTGTTTGGGGTTATTATTAACCTTTTGGCACCAGAATTATTTTTTTAAATTTTAACACACTCTGTATATACAATGTGAATAAAACAGGAACCAAATATGTTAGAATTATGAAACAAACTGCATTTTGAAGAGAAAGAAACGGAGAGTATATACCATGTTTAAAATATTCAGTACCTATTTTTGTTGAATAAATATATAAAATGCAACGTTTAGAGGTTAGCGGTGCGGTACGACCACTATAGGGGTCGTTAGGCATCAAACGGTTAATGTCTTAGATGTATTTGATGTACACAAAATTATGAATGTTTGATCAACAGAAAATGAGTTTTTGCTATACTCACTTCTGTTATTGTTTTTGTTTTATAGATTGGTGATAATGTTCAAGATGAGACCCATAACCTTTAATATTTTAAGCTTAATTTAACTGTGGCACCATCGGATACTTTAAAAATGATCACCATAATAAAGTTTCAGAAGATTCCTGCCTGCCAGATGGCCAGTGATGAAATTTAGTTCTACTGCTATGAATCAAGATTTAAATTAATCGAGTGTACAGTAAGAAACAACAGTAATTTCTTGTAGGAAAGAAGTCAAGATTCAAACATCTACCAGTAAGGTAATGTTTGCCATTTTCTTTCGCCAATGGCAACTCCATGTGGTTTGATTTTAATATCTTCAGTCACCAGCAACTCCAAATGGTGTAATATTAATGTCTGCAGCCACCAACAACTCTAGGTGATGTGATATTAGTATCTTCAGTCATCAGTAACTCTAGGTAGTGTAATATTAATGTCTGCAGCCAGCAACAACTCTAGGTGATGTGATATTAGTATCTTCAGTCACCAGTAACTCTAGGTAGTGTAATATTAATGTCTGCAGCCAGCAACAGCTCTAGGTGATGTGATATTAGTATCTGCAGTCACCAGTAACTCTAGGTAGTGTAATATTAATGTCTGCAGCCAGCAACAACTCTAGGTGATGTGATATTAGTATCTGCAGTCACCAGTAACTCTAGGTAGTGTAATATTGTCTGCAGCCAGCAACAACTCTAGGTGATGTGATATTATTATCTTCAGTCACCAGTAACTCTAGGTAGTGTAATATTAATGTCTGCAGCCACCAACAACTCTAGATGATGTGATATTAACCCTTTAAATGCTGAGTTAAATCCCATCTGCCCTTTGCTAGCATTATTCAGAGCTCACCATGTTCTCCATGTTAGCAGGTAAAGGGCTAATATTTTCAGTCACCAGCAACTTTAGGTAGTGTGATGTTAATACCTTCAGGTCTCTGACGAGAGCATGTAAGTGACAGATGGTTTCAGAAGCTGAAATGCAGTGCGATGTGTGGGTAGTGTTTAACAAACAGGCCGGAATTTTACAATTCATTCATTCATTAATTCATCCATTCTCTAGTCTGTCTTGTGAGAGGTTTATAGCCTCTTTCAAAGGAAGTTCTCCACAGAGTGCAATCTAGTGCTTCCTCTTTCAATTTCCAATATCCTGTCTTTTCCTTAGGTCATCAAGTGGCTGTGTACATCATCTTCCTTGTCTTGCCATCACTTCTATCCTTCCCTCTCTCTTTCCTTCCGTAACGTGTTGTAGAGAGCAGTTTCTACACAAGATGTGACCAATCCAGTTAGCCTTCCTTCTTTCTTGTGTATGTAGGGGGTTTTTTTTTTTTACGAAAGGAAAATCATGCATTCTTCATTTCCATTTTTTTTTATTATGTGCCTGTAATATTTATGTTGGGCTTTAGAAATTTACCACTTAAGTTGTTGTATGCATGCAAATCAGTGTGATCTACAGGTTGTTGAGTCTGCTCATTAAACATATTTGGTTATCAATATTATTTTTTTCAGGGTGTTGACACTTTGTTGTTTTGTTCATAGGTATTTAATTTTTATTTTCTCCTTTGATACACCTTCTTTGTTCTACATGACTTAAATGCCCCCCTCTCTAGTCATCTCCCGTTTGGTGTCACTTGTTAACTCATTACCCCGGTGTTGGCAATCCCTTCTTTGTATCCATCCGATTTCTTCCCTCATGATATACTCTTCTAACCTGAGGACGGAGGTGGCAGTGTCCTTCCAAAACATTGGCACTTGTCTATCAAAATACATGGCATCACATCCAGGTGACCCTTTTCTTAATATTTATCGTGCCAGGGCCTCAAGTCTCACACTTACTTGTTCTTCTATTTTCCAGGTATTATATCGAAACAGGATTCATGGGAAGAGACTATATTTGCAGAGAGTCTTCTGCTACATGGAAATAGGTGTGTTTCATTGTCACTATAAGCCAAACTCTTGTAGTTACCACCTATAAAGTTTACGACCTCATGTGAAGTGATGCTATATAATACACGTATGTTGGAATCACATTCAACCGCTAAATGCATTTCTGCACTTAATGTGCATTATCAACACCACCACTGTCATCATCAGTGACTCGAAGTAAGCATTGAAAACAATCATGACTGGTGAACAGTTGTAAGGTGTAGAAGGGCTGTTGATTAAATCCAATGAATTGTATTATTTAAAGCCACACAGTGTGACCAGAATAAAGTTCATGATGCTATATAGTTTGTAGATTGGTACCAATGTTGTTTTTCTGTCCTCAAGCTGAAGCTAGCTGTTGCTATGAAGCATTTGCATCTATTTACCAAATTACATGCTATCACAGTTTGGTATACTGGTTGCTCTGAAAACCTAATTTATTGGACTTCTCCATTATATTTTATAGCTGAGTGAACATGCATGTTAGCTGTATTCTGTTATCATCATTCTAAAGAACAAATTTATATGACATTTACTTATCTTTATGACATTTGGACATGAAGTAGTACTTACAACATAGTAAGAGAATTTACTTGTGATTGATGACTGTTATCCTGATTGATGACTGTTATCCTCACACCATGTGTGTCTTCATCGTACCAGTATGTCACACATAAAAGCATTCAGCCATACCATCCCATCACTGCTACAAGTTTATGGATGTGACTACTTGACAGACAAACATTTAAGGTTCTCAAAATGGTGATGTCAAAGATGCAAGTCTACTGGAATGTGGTGCTGTATCGCTGGGTCACTATTTTTCGGAATTTTGAAGGATCATAATGCATCATCAGAGTCAACACACCTTTTGAAGGATTGTAGTGCCTTTGAATCGCCAGGAAATCTGCACCCTGGTATGAAGCATCTCATGCCAGAAGACTTGCATTATGTGCATTCCATAAAATGCTATACTCTGCAGTTCTTATTATAAAGATAACTTTTAACTTCTTTTATACTTGGTTTATGTATTTCTATACAGGTAGAGCTTAGCATTAGAATTTTCGTACATACTAATATATCTGTCACATAATGTCACATTTTATTCCACAGTCACCAAGACGGCAGCCAACGGACCAATAATAGCAGCTGTGAAGGAATGGAATGGCCTGGTTTTGCATGTAGAAACTGTGGTCGACATTACTCCTTGAGGAAAACTCTAGTGCGGCACATGAAACTTGAATGTGGAAAGGAACCTCAATTTCAATGCCCATACTGTCCTATTAAGACGACCCGCAAAAGTAGCTTAATGAAACACATACGCAACTTGCATTCACATTTACTGTTGTAACAGTCTCTTGATTTTACCAGGTATTCATTCACCTCCTGTGATCACTCCCTTTAAGTTACTATGACCTTGTACAACACTGTTACTGGAATGAGTGTGTGCTGATAAATTAGGGTTCACTTCCCAAGCAAGAATTTTTTTCTTTTCCTTCATGTCTAGGTAAGCCAAGATAGTGTTGTTAGTATAGTGACAGAATTATGGGCCGGACGATCTGGGGTTCGATTCCTGGCAGAAGTAAGAATTTTCTCTTCTTCAGAATGTCCAGATTGGCTCTGTGGCTCACCCAATCTCCTACAAAATGGTTACTTGAGGTTCTGTCCTTGGGTTAACACAGCTGAGATATGAAGCCAACCACCCACCTCCATCAGTGCTGAGGTTAAGAATGAGTGGAGCTATACCTCTTCTCCCTCTGTATGCCTTTATGTTGTGGACAGGGGGACGACTTACTGTACCTTTGCCTCCATAACTGACTGTGTGACATATCCAGCCAATTGCCTCATGGTTCCTTGAGACTCTTCATATGTGCGTAAAGCAGGCAAAGCTTTCAGCTGTTTGCCTCCATCTAGTGCTGATATTAATGTATGAAGCTTTACAATTACTTTCCCCCTCACATGTCTCTGTGGCATGGCACTTTGATGCTTGAAGAATTTTATTTAAATTCATTATCAGTTTTCACATACCTTTCCAAGTCTTCCCAATCATTGTCCTCCAGATCTAAAATGTGTATGTCTCCAAAACCAGTACAAAATATGCCAGTAGTATTTAAGGTATTTTAAAATTTTCAGTGTGTGTGTTTTTTTTTGGGGGGGGGATCTGAGCAGCTGACCTTTCCAATGCCAAGTCAGGACTCATGTTTTTTTTCTACATTTTATCCCGGTGGTATATCATTTGATTCTCTATAATTGTAACACCTGTGCAGAACTACTGATGGTTACTATGTGCACCACCTGCCCTAACTGTGTTTTTTTCATGCACCATGTTTTTGTGTACTTTAAATGATACTCAGAAAGAAAATGATTATTTGCCTGTACATCTTCAGCTGGTTGATCTTTGTAATTGGAATGCAGTGTGGGCCAGGATCTAAATTCTGAAATATTATATAGGTGAGTTGTTGGCTTCAGAGCATTAAAATATTGCAAAATATATGTATGAAAAATATCACCCAAACTTAGGTATGGGTATAGTTCATGTTACCCACTAAATGATATAATTCACAGTTGTTAAAATGGCTAATGTTAGAAGGATGGATGAGACTATCACAATACATCAAATGGTAAAGTAAATCTTCTAAACACTTCGGCATCATTGGACAATTTATAAAATCTGGATATGAATGAAATTTTTAAAAGTACCTGAACCTTTTAAATTTTATGTTTTGTTTCTCTTAGGCTAATAGTTCTAACCATGAGTGCACATACCCAGAGAAGATGTGTGTAGTCTTGTGAGGGATTGCATAAGGTGTGTGTCAACCACGGTTTGAAAGGGCCTGAAAAATGACTTGGCACCTTTCTTTTACATTACTTCACCTGTACAAGAAATAAATAAACTTTGTTTCAAATTAAAAGTTCTTTTGTACCGTTCCCTGTTTGTCATGTATAATAGCACACTATAAAATAAAAATTGGATCACCATTGACAGGGAGTATAGAAAAGCTTACTGTGCAACCAAGGAGTGTGCTGTGTGATGGAGGTTCAGAAACACAGTGCTGGACTGTATGCGTGTTAATAATGTATAACTTTTGTTATGAAGAACACTATCTTCTGGGGCGTGACACCATGTACTTGTACTGTGCAGTATTATATATGAGAATAAAGTACTAATCAAAATTTTATTTAAGTTCTTCATGTTGAAAAGGGACATATGTAGTTGGTACTTGTGTCATAGGAGGAAGAAACCAAGGATTATGTGCAGAAATAGTTACAGAAGTATTGTAGTGCAGTAAAAATTCTGATTATCATTTCTGAATTGTTATAAAGTGAAATGCCAACTTGATGCAACTTGGTAATTTTGTTGATGTATTTTTAGCTTGACATGTTTCGGCTACATACGCCCATCATCAGGGGCACTGGATGTTGAGTTGCAGCATATGGTTTTCTGCACTGAGTTTTTGGATGGGTGGTGGTCTTGAGAGTTGTTGTGTAGGTCGTGTTTATGGTGCGGATGGTGCACAGCACCATCCGCACTTGGTGCAGAAAACCATATGCTGCAACTCAACATCTAATGCTCCTGATGACGGGTGTATGTAGCCGAAACATGTCGAGCTAAGAATACATCAATAAAATTACCTATTTGCATCAAGTTGGCATTTCACTTTATTTCGTGAGGAAGATGCATGGTCAAACAACCTTCTCTGAATTGTTACTTTTCACCTTTTTGTTTTGAGCACTTCTGCGCAAAAGATTGCCACACACAAACAAATTAGGATAAGTATGACCACCTACTTGCCAAGGGTCAGGTTGAACAGTGTGGGATAGAGAGTAAAATTTGTTTCTATTGATAGTTGAATCAAGGTCATCCACATTGTGTAGTCTGTACTGCAGCACACATACTTATCACATGTTTTTTTTGGGACCTTGGAATTATGAATGCTGCTAGTGGTTTCATTTCCCACCTTAAGCAGTTATACTTCTGTTATGTCACTTCTTATGGAAATTGAAATGGCCATGTAGCTGTTAGTAAGGGCGCTCTGATATCAAATTTTGTTATACCTGTTTGCTGGATTTTGAGTTGAAACTTGTGTATAGACAAATGAATAGTCAGTCATATATGCATTCAGTGTATGTGTCTTGTGCAGCTTATGTATAATAATTAATGATGATGAGCATGTTCAAAATTATGTTTAGTCTTCTGGAATGTAATGCCTTTTGGTTCAGAGGAGCCAACTACTTCCATATTCAGGGCTCATGTTGCAGACCTCTATTTCCAAGATTAGGCTTAATGACTTTGTCTTCTAAGTATATATTTTCCCTGATGAGATTTTTGTCTAGAAATCTACAACTATGTACATTTAATTTCACTATTCACAACTACAATACAAGATACAGAATTCAATTACACAAACTATCTAATGCACTAACATTATACCATAAAGGACTGTACTATGAAAGTGTAAGAATTTATAACAAACTACAATACAATATAGCTGAACTGATCTTGCAAAATAAAGGTTTTTTGACTAACCTAAAAAAGTATTTGTTAGAAAAAGCCAACTATTCAGTAGAAGAATACATGAATGACCTCTCGGATGGATGAGGTGTGGATTGGCTAGCTGTGGGAATTTCTGTATAACTAGACATATTTTAAGATTTGTATTAATGTCAAATGGTTACAGTCCAGTATACAACGTTTACTAATGAATCTCTTTGTAAAAATGTATTTGTAATGACTTCTGACTGTCAGTTAATTGCCTTGTATTGACTTATATGACGTGCTTTATATCATTACTATTGAGCCTACAAGCTCTTATGACTAATTTCCATGAGGACCTCAAATATCACATGTAAAATTTGTACTTTCTGATTGCTGTGTTTGGGAGGGAGGCTGTGATGTGACACAGAACTGGGGATAGCAAGACTGGATGAGCTGTCAGTGAGTTTACACCAAGAGTGAAGACTGAAGTTTCCATAAAACACTAGCAAACCAGTATGTCATAGAACATTGTCTTTTGTTTTTTAAGCTGCATTCACATGTCTTATGTAGTTAATAGACATTTGTTACTTATGATTACTTGCCATGTCATGTGAACCTTGCACTGGTTCAAATATTGACCATTTCTCTATTTTCATCGGACTATGAATGTGGCACAAGTCAAACAAATTACCGTTGTTTGTTTACTTATGAAGTCAAGATGTGTTGTTGCATTCCCACGGCTGTTTGTACTTGACAAGCAGAAAAGTGATTTATGTGTAGATGGTCAGTATCATTCAGTATATCAAGCAACCAAACACCCCAGTCATGGGAATGTGATGGCTTTGACCAAGCAAACAGTTAGCAAGTGTACATGGGAACAAATGTTCATCAAATAAAGAAGTCTTGGAAACAGTGTGGCAATTATTCACTTGGTTCCTTGTTAAATTTGCAGTTCCTGGTGCATTTGTCATATACACCAGTTGTGGGAATTTGGCTGTAGTATATTTAACAGATCCTTACCTGCAGATGGTAGGATGATGAATTTGAAGGCACATGGAAGAGAGCAGTTTTGGCCTATTTTAATGTGCTTTCTTTACATTTATGTTGAAGAGGAAAGGAAATGTATAAAATTGGTTTGCCCTAGCCACTTGATGTGGCTGTCAGCCTGGAAAGATTTTTGTATAAAGAATCTTTTAGGACAGTCACTATGTTGATTGAGAATGTTATATGGCATATTCTGAATATGAAGCAGGCATGCTAACCACTTGACTGCATTATTCGGTCATGGCAAGGAGTCATGGCCCAAGAAATTAATTAATAATTAAGTCTCATTACTGGGTACTGTTTCACAGCTTATTATTTCCTTAATGGATTCCTATTTTTAAATTATTGATTTTCTTTTTCTTCTGACATATTTGTTTCCTTTTGCAGTACCCTCAGTATCGTGGCCTTCGTTACAAAAATGGCAGCCCTGGGATCAGGTTATTCCCATGAATATGATGTCAACATTGAAGCATTATAAAAGAAGACATATTTCCATTAGTCTTTACAGTTGTCAAGATTGTGGCAAGCAGTATCGTTGGAAGAGTACATTGAACAGGCATCAGTTGGTGGAGTGTGGTGGAAAAGAACCTTCACATCAGTGTTCTTGGTGTTCATATCGGGCTAAACAGCGTGGAAACCTAGCCGTGCATATTCGAAAACATCATCCTGAAAAACTGACATCCTAAATTATTAAGTAATGATTTATAAGGAGTTTTATTATGTAATTTTCATATTTCACCATTCCACTGACTGAGAACAGTGCTTTCTGCTGGATGCTACTCAGTAGCTGCCTCCTCACCCTTTCACCGGGGGACACAAACAGACCAGTTGTCTAAAACATATTTGTTTGGATTACAAGATGATGGACACGGTAAAGAAATCTAGTAATCTTGTGTGTAACATGCCTTGTCAGATCCCAGTAGGCTAGTCTTCACGTTGTGTTAGTCAAATATGATGACACAGATAAAGTGATCTCCATAGACACCTGGGGCTGGTTGTCTATAAGGGCTTCAGGGCTGCAGCTGTCCCAGAAATTTTGATAAAAATTAAACAAAATATCTGAATAAAAGTTTTGTTAGGTGATATGTACATTCTTTAAAACAGTATAAAAAAGTTATTTGAAATTCAAATACAACAGATTCTATGCACTTTGGAAAGAGAGTGGGCTGTGCCCTACCCAGGTGTTGCATGCCGATTGAGTGCAGCTGGGGTGTGGACCGGGAGGGTTTCAAGGAGGACTTCGTACATCTGTTTACCTTTCGTAATGCTTCAAATGCTGAATTTTTTATAACACTTTTTTACCTAGCTGTTTTCAAAGCAGCTTTTGTGAATGTGATAATTTTAGTAGGTGCTAAATTAAAGTAAATATGAACAAGAACAATGTGAAGTTCTTACGGGGCATCAGTTTTTCACAAATAACTCTCAATGAGAAGTGTGAGATTAAGAATTCTGGTTGTGCTACACCTGATTTAGTTATGTCTTCTTTGTCATCAAGCAGAATACAAACTTATGTGAGAATAGTTAACCCTTCTATATACACTAAATGGAAATAGTTGAGTGGCTGTGCTCAAAGCAATGCTCTATTAGGCCTTCGCATTAATCATATAATAATCTTAGACCCAAACCCACTGTATATTCTCACACCCAGAATTTTTCGTTTGGGGGTGGAGAGGTGGGGAACTGACCCTGAGGATCTTTGTGTTTACAAAATCTTCTCCTTGGGTGTGCCAATGCTACCATAAGAAAACCTCACTTGCTGCCACTAGTAGGTGGCACTCAGATACTTGACCTGTTCTGTTAAGTAATTCTGTGTTCTAATCTGTGAGATTACTGATAGGAAATATTCTCTCTGTTCTGTTCCTGAAACACTGAAACGTTGTTACAAACCTCCCTGTTCTAAAGAAGTGTGTAATACAGTACATATTCCTGTTTCTAATGAATGTATTTTATTGATACTGTAATTTTTATGATGTTATAATATTTTGTATTAGGAATTTAATTGTATGTTTAATCAAAATATATGGTAAGTGTTATAAATGACTGACACTTGTACTATTTCTTTGTCCAATTTCATCACAGTGGGAATCAAACAGTACCGTTTTCATTCAGCATGTTTAGTAATTATCTTCATGTGTGTCCAATAGGGCAGAACGAAACATGTTTCAAAATGTCTGTACTGCATTTGTGTCAACCTCATCATGATGGCAGAGCCATTACATCTGGAGTGAAGTAAATGCTGCTCACCAATTCATAAAGACGAAGTCAAGGTAGTGTAATCGGTTTATTTGGCGTGGAGAAGGTGCTATTGTCTAATTCCAGAAGACTGAACTATGATAACTTAATCATTATGTCTAGTGTCAAGAACATACCCTATGGTATGTAGTTCCTTACAACTTTTGTCACAGCATTATGGTTATGAACTCTGTAGTGTAGGAAATGCCAGTAATTAATTTCACTGAAGTTTTCACAAGCTACCAATTATAACTGAGTCAAAACCAGTGTTTTGGTAGCTGTCTCTCTTTCCATCAACAGGCCTTGTTAATGGGGACAGCAGGTCTCAATAACATTGCATTTTGACTTGTCTGTGATGCAGTTGGTAGCCCATGATGTTTTAGTTAGTTTATTCACTGTATAAGCATAGATTCTTGAATCATTTCAGGATATCAAGTCATGGAGAGATAACTGTTACACCTTATGTGAATGAAATTTCACTGTCAGACTTTAGAAGCTCTTTTCTTGTTGAATTTGATGTGTTTAGTTTGTTGACAGCAGTCAGTAACCAGTGCTATGGATTAACCTTAAGAACTGTAACTGCAACTCTTGCCAAGGACAGGTAAAAAAGGTGTAGATTTTTTGTGGTAATTGTGCATTTTATAACATGTAGATAATATAGAGTATGTAAAAATAGTTCCTCTGGATCTGACCCATTTTATTTTTGGTACATGAATGTATTCTATTTGCAGTGTGTGGCTGGTCATATGATATGAACTCAACAGCAACCCAGGAAAGAGTCTTCCAGTGCAACAACTGTGGGAAAGTTTACCTTCGATACCGATCTCTGTGGAGACATGGCCGCTATGAGTGTGGAAAACCTGCAAAGTTTCAGTGCCCTTTCTGTGACTATCGAGCCAAACAGAAAATAAATGTTGTAAAACATATGAAACAGTTGCACAAAAATGAAACCGTTGCAAATTTCTCTGTTTGTTATTAGGAATTTGTGTTTTTCTGAAACTACAGCCCTTCCTAGCCTTGTGTCATATGCTGTAAAATCTGTAGCTGTAACATTTTTGTAGTTTACGTTCTGCACTTTAATGTGTTGTAGACTGAACGCTGTGAAAATACTTTTATTTCCAGTGCTCCCCAATATCCAAAAGAGTATTCCTTTTGACAAGTTTCCAGGGTTTGCCCAGTGCCATTCTGGCAAGAACCAAATTTATATGAAGATGAGTATGGAGCATTGGTGGAGTGAAATTGACATGGGAAAACCGAAATACTCAGAGAGAAACCTGTCCTGGTGCCATGTTGTCCACCACAAATCTCACATATACTTGTTATGTAAGATATACAGCCTCCTTCAGTGTGGTACCATGTAGCATGGTTGATAAGTGCCAATGTTTCAGAGGAATCTGCTGACCCCCATTTTTAACTGTGTGATGATGCAGGTGACAGAGCAGTATATACCAAAATGTTGGTACATCTGTAACAGTGTTACATCAGATTGTGTACGGTCATAATATTAATAAATGTTACTGTGAGAACATAAAATAATACATTTTATACAGCATTTTGCAAATTGTGTGTCTTTTTTTAAAAGAGGAAGATGTGTTTGTTTGACCTTCCTAGCTTCCCTGGATTCTTCAGTATTACAATTGGTGATACACATTCAGGGTTTCAGTACTGTGTCTGTGATAAGCATTTTTATTGTATCAGATAATTCTGTAAAATAAGTGTCCTCCTATAACACAGTAAACTAATACCTTAAATTATAATCTGTTGCATTGTATCATTCACTGGAATACATATACATTTAAATTATCATCTTGCTATGAGCTAAATCATTTGCTTCTGATAGTAAAATGAAAATGAAATTGTACTTCTTAAAGCTTTCCTTTTTTAAAGTCTCTATAACAAGAAAGCTCTTGAAACAAGCAGATTAATTTCTTTATTTATTTCGGTTATTTATATTTTCTGTTTGCATAAGTGATGTTCTTCATGTAATAGAAATAAGACTGTATATGTTTGAATGTGAGTGCCAAATAAAAAAAAAAAATGTAGTGTGGTTTCTATTCATATTACAAATTGAACGTTTCTTTGCCATATTTATGTCACAGAATTCATTAATTTTCATCCATCTTAACCCTTAACCTCACATGACTGTTGTGTAATGCTGGTAAGCTGTGTGACAAAATTTACAGCTTACCTCAAATGCTGTGTGTATCCATAATGAACAGGATAAATAGGAATCGTTACAGAATGCAGCATTTGTACTTCAATTGGCATAGTTGACATGCCATATTATAGTGAATAAGGCGCCTGGATTTTTACATACATTAAAATCATTTAAATCATAGATGTACGCTCATTTAGGTACAATGTTTGTGACTTTTTTGTTTCATTTTGTGGACAAACAGCCAAAAGAGAATATACAAATATAAACCAAAAAGAAGTCTGGACTTAAGAATGTATTGGAAAAGATGGAATGAGGGTGTGGATTTGGAAGAGAGACAGTTGGAATTGGCTATCATGGCTTCAGCATTTATACAAAATGAGTGTTTAGTCAAAAAAAAAAGGGGGGGTGTAGGGATGTGTATATTGGATATGCAGTGGAACTCCTCAAAGTCTCCACAAGTGCTTTTAACAAAACCCATGATTTAAACACAATTTTAATCCAGTTCTGTCAATCTCCCACCCTCAGAACTGGTTTCCATAAGATTACATTTTACACCCCCCTCCTGTCTGTTTTGTAGTCTTCCTGATGACCACTTACACGAGATTTATCCACCAAAATGGATATCTTGTCCCACTTCCCCAGGCTAAATTTTCGGCCCCTGTGAAATTGGCTATATTACATTACCGTGACAACACTAGGTGACCTGTGTAAAGTTCCTTCTCCTGTGATATAACGCACGCTTGATGTAACTTTAATCTGGTTAGTGTGATAAGGCATATGGTATACAGATTTCACAAAATTAAATAGAAATTTTTGATTGTTTGTGGTTTGAAATTATCCTGATGGTGAGTTTTCTGGATGTAACTCTTATTGTCTTGTAGACAGGTACCAAGATTTTGAGAGTAACTTAGTGTATTCTTCTTCAGAAATAAACAGTAGGTTCCTCTGATATATTGGTACCTGTCCACCAAACTATATGGTATCATATCCCACAAGACTCACTGATTTTGTGGTTTGCAGGTAGGTGCAATGGGTGGTGAGTAAAGCTGGCTGCTTATTATTACCCGTTTGTACATTACAGTACTATAATGCCTCATGACACACCACCATATACTGTAAGGATACTTAGGAGAGTTGAACTTCATTTTATGTTAATGTACACTCATCTTATTGTTTCAGGGAGAATAAATATTGGAGATGTGACACTGGGGTTGCTACAGTCTGGAAGAGAATCAGACGGCATTACTCATCGCTGTGAAGCGTGTGGTCGTGGGTACCGCCACAGGGAGAACCTTAAGCGCCATATACGTGTTGAATGTGGCAAAGAAGCCCAGTTTTACTGCATGTATTGTGCCTACAGGAGCAAACATAAACATGATTTGTTAAGACATTTAAAATGCCGCCATCCGGTTTCTGTGTTGAGATATTAGATTTGATATTGTGATAAATTAAGCTCTTCACTGCCTGGTGTACTAATGCTTATGTAGGTGACAGCTGGTGCAGCTCAGTCAGTGCACTGACTGTAGGCTGGACAATGGCTCAAGCAAGAGATTTTTTCTTCTACACAGCATCCAGATTGGCCCCAGAGTCAAGTCAGCTCCTGTCTGGTGTGTACTGAAGCCCTTTCCTGAGGTTAAGGCAGCTGGGACATGAAACTAAATCATTTACTGAAATCTAGTGCTGAGGATAAGAATGAGCGGAGTTTCCCCTTCACTCCCTTTTTGTTGTCATGGAAGTATTCTGAGTGAAGCATAGAATCAAACTTGCCTTTTCCTTCATGGTTGTAGGATGTCACTACCTCAATGACAGATGTTCTTAAGATGTTATCCCATATTTATTTTGTATGTTATATTTTATGTGTCGTAGTAAGCAAATTGATGTAGTGGCAACGCTTGTATTTGTGATGTATTCAGTTAAAATCTCAGCCAGAATACTTGGCCACATTGACCAAATATTATCATTGTTTTTCTTAGTCTCTCACCAGCATAATTGGTATAGTGAGTCTCTGTGGGCTGTGCAGTTAAGAGTTTGAACCCCAGTGGGTGAAGGAGAGTTTCTCTTCTCTACACCCTTCCAGACCAACCCTTGTGCAATGGGTACTGGGTCTCTTACTTGGGGGTGAAGTGGCTGGGGTGTGGTGATGACCACCCACCCTCGTCTAGTGCCATGGTTAAACCTGGGTAGAGCTAAACCGCTACTCCCTGTGTTTACATCCACTAACATCTAGCAGAGTGATTGTTACTTTACCTAAGTAGTGTTGTTAATGTCAGAGCTGGATGTAATGTACATATGTTTTGAAAGGTGGTACACTTCTTCCAGCGGGAAACAAGGCAATTCCTTCATAGGCACTCATGTTTTGAAATGACAGTATCACAATTTGGGGGGAGGGGGGAGGAAAAAACCCCCTGCCCCTGAGGAATCATCAGTGCTGGTAACATGTGGCAGTGAAAGGGTTATAATCTTCGGATTCTTAATAATTTATTAAATTGTATCAAATTGTTTCTTATGATGTAATATTGAAAGTGAAGATGTTTTGCTGTGATACTGTAATTTGTTACAGTTTGTATATTAATATTTAATATATGAACAAAGATATGAATGTGTGAGAGAGTAACTTAACATCCTGTTTGAAATCCCAAAGCTTCATGTGACTTTTTCAGCATCTCTCGCTGAGGGCATTTTGTTCCCGGCAGTAGTTTCATTAACTCTTCATTGATGCTGGGATTTAAATTCCACCTACTTCTCGGGATGGAGTGGTATTATATTTACTGCAGCATGTAAAGAATTATAGGTCCATTCAGTGCAGTGCACTGACACCAGCATTGAAGGATTAATCTTAAGCAGTGAAGATTATGCAGTATTCTCTAAGAAGTACTGGCTCAACAATGATAAAAAGACCTATTATGTTGCCTGAACACTCACAGCAGTTGAAGACATATTTGTTCTTAGAATTACTGTGGCAGGATTTCATAAATAGCAGTGAATATTTGAAGAACCACTTGTCATACTTTGCTCAAATTTGCAGCTGTTGCTTCTCTGCTTCATTTCAGTGTGTTTTTATTTAAATATTTGGCCTACATAAATGGAACCCTCTGTTGCATTGCAAACATTCTGGAGCCATTACTATACTAATATACGGTTTGGATTTGAGTCTTCATGTAAGTGGTCAGATAATTAAAGATGTACAGGACTGCATTTGATGTATTTGTAACCTGCAAAATGCACCGTAGATCTCTGCACAACACCTTACCAATCCATTTCTTCCAATATAGCCCTTGCTGTATTTCAGTTGTACTTCTGTCAGTTTTCTCAAAAGGAATAATTGCAGAAAACATAAGTATGTGGCATAAAGAATTATCATCATCATCATTATCATCATCATCATCCTGGCTATTACCTTTATACAGGGTATTTACAATTATATACCTGAAGCAAACTGTTTTTCTAGGGTATATAGTATTGCAACTGTTCTGTATTTACAGTTCATGCTACTTGTCATGATATTTTGTCCACGAACTGTGTTTTGTACTTTTGCATCATCATCATCATCATCATCATCAGTTTAAATCACAGTGGTGTCTGTATTTACTCATACATACACACACACACATACATACATATATATATATATATATGAGGTAGGAAATGAATGTTGAAATATTATTTACATGAATTTTAGGCCTGAAAGGCTTAAGTGTGGTGTAGTAAATATTTAGTGACATCTAAGGGAAAAAAAATTCCTGACCATGGTCAATACGATGTCTGATAAGTGATGAAGTTTTCAGCAGCAGACATATGCCTACAATAAATTAGTGTCACCGGCACTAAGGAAAATATAGTCAGAATATACTGAGAATGTGCACTTCACTGAAGTGGACATTTCTACTTTTGTTGCTATAACTTGAAGTAGATTATGGGTATGTGAAAAGGGGCACTTATGTTCTTTGTTTTAACTTCATGTTCATTGTGTACTCACTTTTGCAGTTTGGATGTCGACCATGGGTGAAATCTCATCACAGCTACACAAAACATACAAATGCAACAACTGTGACAAAGTTTATCGTCATCAGTGCTCTCTATGGAGGCATGAACGTTACGAGTGTGGCAAACCTGCTATGTTCCAGTGTCCAATGTGCAGTTATCGGGCTAAACAGAAAAGCAATTTGATAATGCATGTGTGTCATGTGCATAGGATGAAATAAAGTTTGCAGTTTGTTGTGTTCCTTGATCAAGTTGTAAGTGTTGTTTGTAGTTTCATAAATAATTTCCACCTTGTGAAATATGAGGTTCTCAAATCAGTAGTGATGAAGATTTATGTATTCTGGGATCTTAATGTTGTGTGACTGATAAATAGTTAGTGAATTAGGAGGAGCATGCTGTCTCCATCTCTAAGGTCCAGCAATATGAGAAGAGTTGACTAATAGACCATGAAGATGGAGACAGCTGTCTCCTCCACAATGTCAGTAATTAACACTAAATGTGACATAACAACTCAGAAGACTAGAATCGTCATTTATGCCTTGTTTTGCTACATGTCACTTGCTTATTTAGATCTGAATTAGTCAGTTGAAACACTACATTAGAGGTCAACAGATGTTATTTGCAAATAACGTAAGAAGTAATAGACCATCGGTGTTCATCACTGCTGGCATGAAAACCTGCCACCATAGACATGATCCTGAACTAGTCCCCTCACCCCCAGCGCCTCACAACCCATATTCCAAAAATAAAAAGGTAAAGCTCATCCTAGAACAGGCACTGAAGTTCTTAAAGGGACAGTATTGGTCTAGCTCTACTCTGTCTTTAACCTTGGTGCTAGATGAGGGTGGGTGGTTAACACCATGCCCTGGCTGCTCTACCGCTGGGAAAGAGATGTGGTACTATTGAACAGGAGGCTAAGTGAGCCTCAGGGCCGGTATGGGCAGGTGCACAAAATCTTGTCCCCACCGGGATTTAATCCCCAGACTGTCCAACCCATAACAATTTGCTATACTTCCACTGTTATCCAGGCCCACCCCAAAATTAAGTCTGTTTTATATTATCGTCCCATCTCCTGTTTTATGTCTCAAATATATACGTCCTGAGACTAGTCCCACCGAAATCTTTCTTGTATTTCTTGTCACTGCATTCCAGTTAAGTGTCTGTCCCAATTAACTTCCTTACCACCAGGTGATCTGTGTAAATCACAGGAACTCTTGAACTTCATTTCCTCCAGTCACATTCCTGGTTTACCCTGCAGAATGTATATAGAGTTTAGCCTTCTATATTATGACATTATGTAGTCTTTGTGGATGGCTACCAGCATTTTTGCTAACACTCTGAAGACTGAGACAGCGTATCCGTCCAAAATGTTGGTAACCACATACCACACTCTAACCTAAATATTCTTATGAGTATCATAACTTGGAAGATTATTTTGCATAATCATGTGCACGCATGCATGCATGTGCGTCCACACACACACACACACACACACACACCCACACACCTGTGTGCACACAACTTCAATTTGTATGTAACCCATAAATTTATTATTATTATTATTATTATTATACGATATGGATGTCTCTTGTCACAGGCCTTTTCTTCCTGGTACTTCTCTTGAACCAGCGGTGATCCCCACTGCTCAGGCTTCAAGCTTCACACTGC
>Ga0123357_10003050_pt1 | contig 18994 bp, 15 predicted proteins | sample TergutEmb28metaG_FD_89873 | JGI IMG/M metagenome (GOLD analysis project Ga0123357, IMG submission 89873) | Embiratermes neotenicus P4 segment gut microbial communities from Petit-Saut dam, French Guiana - Emb289 P4 | ecosystem: Host-associated > Arthropoda: Insects > Digestive system > Gut ...
CAACCACTTCCTTCCATCTTCTTCTATCCTGGACAAGAGTCTTCCAGTTTGGCACTTTTAACCTCTGTATATCTTTTTTAACATCATCCTCCCAGCGTATCTTTGATCTCCCCATTGGCCTCTTTGAAATGGGTTTCCAGGCATGTATTGCATTGACCATTCTTGTTTCTTGCATTCTTTCAATATGACCATACCATCCTAACCTTTGCACTCTGGCGAAGTTTATTATGTTCTTGTTTGTAGTTTGAAGAATGTAGAATCTGTTATCAGATTCTACATTCTTCAATCTATTTTTCCACATATTCGCCGTCATTATTGAGGCACTTATCATAGCGAGGCACAAGTTGTTGTATAACCTCCTCATAGAATCAGGCTGCCGATAACCCAAATGACTACTGACAATTTCATAGAGTAGAGTCCTTGAAATCTGAGGAAATTGCAGGGACAGATCAGAAACTGTGAAACGTCTGTTGTCACCCACTCTTTCGTTGAACTTATGCACCAAATCGTTCATTCATCAAAGATGGACACCCATTTCGTGCCTCATCGTGAACATTCTCTCGTCCTTCATTGAACATCCGAACCCATTTCCTAACTATGCCATCATTCATTGCATTGTCACCGTACACTTGACAGATTTGGTGATGAATCTCACTTGGTAGCACATTCCTAGCGTTCAAAAAACGAAATACAGACCGTATTTCACAGTCGGCAGCCCCTTCAATTGTCTTAAACATGTTTAACGCACAGGAACCAACATAAACATAATACGAATTTCACGAAATGGCGTCTGTGGCTTCTCAATTGATGGAGGAAGTCACTGCACATGCGCAAAGTGACAGTCTCGAGGATGCGCGGAAGGTACTTACTTTCCGAATAACCTACGTACATCCAGCCATTATTTTATGCCCTAGTTGGATTCCCAAAAAAGTGGGCTTCAAACAAAAGTGATATTCGCATCAAAAATAAGGGGTTAGCAAAACAGAAAATATATGGCCACAGGACTTTAAACTGAAAGTGAGAGAGTGCAAAAAAGTAGTGTATACTGACAAAGGGGTATTAAATCAAAAAGGTGTTAAACGGGCATACAACAAGAGCTGGGTGTATAGGCCTACATGAATGACACCACACAAACAACATGTGTATCATCTTAACATGACTACAGATACTTGGCAGCCAAGGTGTGCTACTTTGGAATTGGGGGTAGCATCAGAGAGTTTCAGAATTTGCTAGCCGATGATTCCTCATTCCATAGCAAAGTTTGCTGGACTTGTTCTCAAGGTTTCTGTTATGTATTATAATTTGGCAGATGCAAAGTTGGCCTTCGGTTTGTCAGTATGTGTTTACATTGTTTTTAATATTCTTTACATCATGACAGTTTTTGTTTCAGGTGTTCAGAGGGAGATTCTACAAATAGCTTTAAACATACACCACACTGGAACTGAAGATGTGCACCAAGAAGTCTGAGACTACAGTGATGTATGCACCAAACTGTGTACTGTTATTATTTAGCAAAAACACATTGAAGAAAGGTGGACTGCAACTAACATCTGTTACTCACAAACTTATTAATTAACGTTGTTATGAGGAAAATATCTGTATTTGTATACACCCTGCAGAAGACAGATACTTACCAGGAAGTCTGTGTCAGTCATTCTATGATGGTACCTCACAATTAGCCACAGCTGTTTCATTTCCCAGTCACTGTTCACCATTCATCCTAACATTTACCACTACACAGTCTGATCTAAATAAACCATAAATAATGATGATAATGCTAACTGCTGCGGCCAATAAACTTTCAAATTATAAATTTACTCCCTAATATTCAAATCTACACAGCGTTTTTTTTAACATAAGCAAGGATAAATAATTACATGCAGCAGAGTGGTTTAGGGGAATATCACAGTCACTTTCCTACTTAAATTCTCACCTTTTATGGAACTGAAAGTTCCTCGTTACAGTTTGAACAGTTGACTACTGGTCCATGTCTATTGCAAAATGAATCCAGTCCACAACCCCCAACACAAATACTTCAACAATGTCACATTTTTTAATGATTTATTAGATAGCTTTACGTTATGACTGTTTCCTGCAATCTGATGAGACATGATCATATATTTGGTTCCATGTGGGTTATACTTTCAGAACAGTCTCCTTACTAGCAACTAGTACAGCTTGTCTTTTTGTTATGGTAGTGTTATGTTTAGCCAATAGGTTAACAATGTACAGCCTGTGATCCAGGCACTTCTTGTGAACTCCTGTACTTCCAGTGACATGGTAACAGAACTCAGCATTTGATTTTAGGGTCAGGTTTCAAGGACAAATTGTCAGTGGTGGTAGTATATTATCCAAGTGTGTATCACCCCCTAATTATTAAGGAGGTGACAAGACTGGATCATCAACCAACATCTGACTAGATTCCTTGGGATGTGAATTCCCCATTGGTGAGGATCGGGGCACAACAGGGTTGGCAAAGCACAGAGCATTTACATGGTATATAACTAGTCTCCTCTGGGCATAAGAGGAACCTGTCCATAGAGCTCTTGCTCTTACCTTCAATACATATGCCATCTTGTGGTGAAGGTGAGAGTTATTCCTACAGAAACTCTATTAACAGTTGCATCACTGCAGCCGAGCCAATGAGAATGGACAGGATGCTTTCACCATCAGAATGAAAGGGCCCTCCTGATTAGGCATGAAGGTAGATGGAACGATATTATAAGTTCCAGCAGGTACATCTTCCAAGTCCAGCACCACAAAGCCTGACCTGAAACAACACATTTGACTTGAACATACACTATCCTCATATAACAAAATACCCTCTCTGAAAGAAAAAATGTTAATACTGAGATCTGAGGTTCCTACAGCACAAAATTTTAAGATTACAATCTTCTGGAATGTGATGCTGTGTACTTCAGTACAACATTCACAGACACTTGCTGTCCCCATCTTTCAAATGAAGAGAAGGAGAGAATGGAAGTGATTACTCGCCTCCATTAATATCAGAATTAAAAATGCTTGAAGCTTTAGCTCCATGCCTTCATAATATGCTAAGCACTGTGGATAGCTTGCTTTCCTTCCTCACCAATCTCATCTCCATGGATGAGTTAATGTCAATGCACTCTGCATTAAAAACTTAATTGAGACAGTAATGTGACCTGGGTAGCATATGAAGTGGTTAAATCCACCTTGCACTGAACAGCTGCTTACCTAAATGGTCCTGAGTGTTTACTCTTGAAATAACCAGGTGCATTTGCGTCACTGGTCACAACACAAGTAACTTCCACACCAATCTGATATAACTTGGGACCTCTAAGATCCAGCAAAATCTGGTTATTATTGTGTGATGACTTCAGTTTCATCTGATAGCAAGGGTTATTGAGATGTGTGGGATGATTGGCACAACCTCCTGCTGTCACACCCTTCCACTGGCCATCTGAAATCTAACAAAGAAGACAGTGATATGTGATATGTCCAAGTTACAGTGTCACACTCTTATATTTCAGTATTCACATGGAGATTCAACATTCTTGGGGTACCTGCTGCCTTCATCTTCAATAACAATCGGAAGTCTCACATGTACCATGGAGTTACACTGTTTATCAATAATGACTTGACTCTACATGGCAGAAACTGTACAAGTACATACACACACACACACATGTGCACACACTCAGACTCACAGGCCAAAGGACTTTGAAGTCTTGACAACTCTCTTTTGTACAATTCTGCGCATACAATAAATAAATCTTCTTAACAATAAAAACATTTATCTTGTCATGTTGATAATGCATAACACATACTGTGAGACAAAAATTAAGTTACCACTGAAGGGATATGTGAAGTTACACTGTGAAACACAGGGATACGAGGTCTGTAAATAAAGTAATGAGACTGCCCGCGTATCGCACGATCTGGCAATACTGCGGGCTTGCCCTTCACATGAAGGTTAGATAAGAATCTCATAGACTTCTAGTATGAGTTTCAACTCGCTAGCATCAACACGCTAATTTTAGTGTAGTTTCTTGTGAAGCAGTTTTTGTGTGTGTGTCACGGAAATGGGAGAGCGCAATTTCGAGCAACGATGTGCAATCAAGTTTTGTGTCAAACTTGGGGAAACCGGTATTGAAACTTTCAATAAACTGAAACAGGCCTATGGGGAGCATGCTTTGTCGAGATCACAAGTGTTCAAGTGGTTTAAGGCATTTTCAGAGGGCTGTGAATCCATCAAAGATGCATCCCGCTCTGGAAGACCTTCAACTTCAAAAAGTGATAACAATGTGGAGATAGTGGGAGCCCTTGTGCGGTCAGACCGTCAACTCACAGTGCGAATGATCGCTAGTGAGTTAAATTGGAACCATACCACGGTCCATCAGATTTTAACAGAGGAATTAGCCATGAAAAAATTGTGTGCGAAGTTTGTTCCCATAAACCTGACAATCGAACAGCCGGACAATCGGAAGGACGTGTGTCTTCATCTTCTGGAACGGATCCAAAGGGACAGAAATTTCTTGAAGAATGTGATTACAGGTGACGAAACATGGATCTTTGAGTGCGATCCAGAAACAAAAAGACAAAGTAAGGAATGGCATACATCTGCATCACCACGTCTGAAAAAAGCGAGAAGGAGCAAATCAAAAATAAAATCCATGCTCATCTGCTTTTTTGACAGTGAAGGGATTGTCCATACAGAATTTGTCTCTCAAGGACACACTGTTAATCAGTTTTATTACCGTGAAATTCTTGAAAGACTAAGAAAAAGAGTTGTTCGCGTGCGACCAAGCATTGCTGACAATTGGATGCTCCATCATGACAACGCCCCTTGTCACACGGCGATCTCTGTGATCGAATTTTTGGCTAAAAAGGGCATTTCTGTTGTTCCACAGCCCCCAAACTCCCCTGATCTGAGTCCGTGCGACTTCTTTTTGTTTCCAAAACCAAAGTTTCACCTTAAAGGACGCCATTTTGGGACGGTGGAAAACATCGAAAAAGCTGTAACCGACCAACTTAAAGCGATTCTGGTTAGCGACTACCAGCGTTGCTACGAAGAGTGGGAACAATGTCGCCGGAGGTGTGTAGCCTCCCAAGGGAACTATTTTGAAGGGGACAAACTCAATTTGTAGTTTAAAAGTAAGTACAGAGTTATATTGAATCAGTCTCATTACTTTATTTACAGACCTCGTGTGTCAGATATGTCAAGCGAAAGAGGTTAAACATGCTGATGTGAACTGAACCAAAGTAACATAACCTACTGCTGTATTTTAATGATAACTAAATAACCTGCATCTAATTGTGGCAGCATAACATATGGTGACCAGAAATTCTTCCCTGCCAGAGATGGTATGACTGGATAAGTGTTATTTATGACAAGGCAAGATATGGCTAGATGAGGGACTGGAAGAAACATTCAAATGGAATTCATAAGATACACACAATAATAAGCCATAATGTAATATGGCCAACATCTTTAGCTCTAGAGTGTTGGAAAGAACTGTCTTATGACTCACCTTCTGTGTATGTTTGTAGGGACTACCTATCTCAACCAATGTGAAAGGGCATGTTGCATAGGCACGCAAGGTATAGAAAATGGTATTCGTCTTTTCATACTGTGATATAACCAATGTGTAGTTATGTGCACTATTTTCATTCAAGGTAAGTTTGCATAAATAGTGTGGACTGTTGATACGAACACCATCAATATAAGGAGCAGGATCATCTGCAAAAAAACACATGTTCACTCAGCATGATTTCAGGCTTCTGCTGTGAAATAGATGAGAACTGTGCTCTTCTGGGTTATCACCTAGTGATCAGTGGTGATTTCTTGACCCTTGAAGATGGGACTGATAGGTTGTACCAAAACATTGGTAAGAAATTACCAACTCTCGCTGCAAAATAACCCAGAGGAGTGCAGTTCTCTTTGCATATTCACACAGTTCCATTTAATTCTATGACTGTTCTATCACCCTTTAAAAAAAGCCAAAGGGTGAAAATATATAAATATATATATATATTCTATGTATAGTTCCAAAATACATACCATTTGTATACACATAAACAGGTGTAAATGGCACCTGCATTTTATCTTGACATATTGTGGTCCTGCACAACCAGCAAATGGCATAATGCAACAGGGGTGCGATTCACACTCATTTATGTGTTTGCAGATGACATTTACTTTATAATTACTGCAAGTACGGTACACAGTATCCATGGACTAGTTTAAGCTAACATTATAGCTGCCTTAGTGTTGAACTTGATACAGAACATACCTGTTGGTATATCATATCACAAATGTATATTTATTCAATTATCAGTCCCCAGGAACAAGTAGCTTGTTATGTGTCACTGATAATTGAATAAACATATATTTGTGTTTTAGTGTTACTAGATTTCTGGACTTGTCCATCATATACTATTCCAAACAGAACACAATGTTTCATGAACAGAATGTATTGCTGTACTCAGGAGAAAGGTACTCAGGGAGCAGAAGTTAAAAAAGAAAGTGAAGTTCATCCTAGAACAGGACATGGCAGGCTGAGGGGGGGATAGAATTATAGCTCTTCTCTTTCTTTAACCCAAGCACTAGATGGGGTTAAAGAAAGAGTGCCGGTACCATTGTACATGAGACTGAATGAGACCCAAAGCCAGCCTGGACAGGTGCGGGAAATCTTGCCACCACTGGCGTTCAATCCCCAGACCATCCAGACGATATACCAACTATGCCACTCCGGTCAGGGGGTACTTCTTCAATTCTGTCCAAACGAATGAGTTAATTGCAGTCTGTTCCTGAGGCACCCAACTGTATTTGGCACAGGGCTGTAACTATTACCGAGGACTGGTTCATGGGCTGCACATGTAAAAACGCAATTCAAGTTTCAACCTAACCGCCTGAATTAGTGTTATTTTTTGTAGCATAAACATAATTTGCAATGTGGCCACAAAGTTGCATAACACAACTCTGTGGGCTGCATGCAGCTTGTGGGTTGGACACACATGTTCTAGGCATTCAGTTAGCATTCTCTAATAGAACCAACCAAGAAGGTGCCATGGACCATAGCTTGAACTGGATCTATTCCACAATCTTACAATTCATTTTTTCTAAACAGTGTTCTTCAGCACTTTCTTACATAGCATACCCAGTAGCATGTAATTTGACACAAACTTTCGGTTACTTTGGAATATCCTACAACACCGCACAGTACAATATATCAATGGTGGATCACATAATAAGATGAGACTACAAAAATGAATCAACAGACCTATACAGTATTCAAAGATCCTTTATATGTAAGTCATCACTGCATTCTGTAATTGTAATTAGTCCAAAGACAAATTTTAATAACATTAGGATATAGGAAGACACAATTACATGAGTAATTTCATACATATTGCACGTTTATAAAATATAAATATTAAGATTTTACGTAAATTCAATTTATTACTACTGTACCTTGTTTCCCTGAGGGTGGTTCAATAATGAACCAAAATATGCTGGAGAATTAAAGCAAATCTTGTTATAAGCAATTGGCATGTCCTTTAATGGCTGGTTGTATGAATGATCCTGTCAAATTCAATGAACTAATCATGCTGTACTGCAACCCATGTACTTTTGTGTTTGCTGAGGTATGCCAAAGTACCTTTGGTTCATGGCACTTTGTAAAATGCTAGTTTCTCATTGTGAGGAACTGTCAGCCCTACACCTAAGCCCCAAACTAGAGGATCATCACTAGTCCATTTTCTGCAACTGCATATTCACCATATTTGCAGCTACCATACTTATTTTATACATACGAGGATAATAAACACGTTGTCCAGCATTCTTATACACAAGAACTGTGATAAACTCGCGATTCTCCTTGAAGTCTTCTATCTGTGTGATATGTCGTGTCAGTAGAATCCATATGACCCCTGTTGTACCGGGCTTCACCTCCATTTTAAACTGTGGGTTTTCTCCAATGTTGTATGCATCTTTAATGGGACCCGTTCCTGCACTCCATGATCTTAAAAGCACATAAGAATCAGTTTCTTTACTGCATTCCAAAATGACACAGGTATCCAGATTCACAAATAACAGCAATATGACAACATAACCACCCTAAACCAAAGACATTTTATCATGTTCTCAGTTATATTTACAATCTACCTCTTACATTAGACACATACAAGTACTTGAATGAAGTGCACAAATTTTATATTCACTTTTTAATAACATATATGCCATTCTGGTCATGTGTTGAGCAAATGACAGTTATTCAGCTGATCAAGAGATGCCCTGTTAAATAATGCAGTTTTCTGGGATGTGAGCTAATGAAAATACTTACCAAGGTTTCAGAGGAAACTTGAGGGTTGTTTGACCATGCATCTTCCTCATGAAATAAAGTGAAATGCCAACTTGATGCAACTAGGTAATTTTATTGTTTCGGGTACATATGCCCATCATCAGGAGCATTAGGTGTTCAATTGCAGCATATGGTTTTCTGCACCGAGTTTTTGGATGGGTGGTGGTATTGAGAGCCTCTGCGTGGGTTGTGTGTATGGTGCGGATGGTGCTGTGCACCGTCCACACGACCCACGCAGCGGCTCTCAAGACCACCACCCATCCAAAAACTTGGTGCAGAAAACCATATGCTGCAACTCAACATCTAATGCTCCTGATGATGGGCGTATGTACCCGAAACATGTCGAGCTAATAATACATCAATAAAATTACCTAGCTGCATCAAGTTGGCATTTCACTTTATTTCGTTTCAGAGGAACTTGCCACCTCCATCTGTACCAGCATCATCTTTTAACCTTTAGGCACCATGCATCCTATATATAGGACAGGCATAATGCTACTCCCCAGAGTACGCTTTTTATATATTTAGTCAACAAATATATTATTTAGTTATTTTTTTTAGACTTTCACCATCTTCGTTTATTCCTCCACAAAATGTCGTGTATTTCCTAATGTAACCCTTCTTGGTTCATAAAATATTTACATTGTACATAAACGGTGTGTTAAACTGTAACTGTTCAGCTCCAGGGCCAAAGGGTTAAAGTATTCAGAATCACCCATGATACTCTGTCATGTCACAAGCCAGCAAATTACACTTTTTATTTGCACAACCCTGAAAACCTCAAAGCCACTGTCTTCTTCTGAACAGCACCACACCTTAAGTCAAGGCACCTATTATAATGTCATACTTTACTACTATCCAAACAGAAGGACACCAACTTGCAAGCTCAAGTCCATATCCCTTGGTCCATTTATCCACTCCTGCACACATAACATACTGCAGGGCTATGGCACATAAATCTTATAACTATAACAGAGATTTGTGCTAGTGTTACCAGGCTTCCTGTCTCAGCTGATGGCCATTATGTGGTCATACTAAGGACTCACGCTACAAATAATAGTACGCCTGTTCATGGAGGAATAATTTTGATTGTATACTACTGAGTTAAGGCACTATTTAGGCTGCCATACCATACTACTATCTAAGCTGAGGCACAGTTCATGATTTATATACTAGAATTATTTTATGTGCAGACCAATCACAAAAGATGTGCATGAATTTACTACTTACTGGTGAGTGCAGTATGTATAAGAGAAGAGTCCTGGATTCCAGTTCAAGTAGAACACATCATAGAACCTAAGGATCGACTCATAATCAATCCAGAACACACCATTGTCAAACATGGCAGCACTGTTAGGATCAAAGTTTAATATTTGGCGCAACTCAGGAGTCCAGTGTTTCATGTCCAGCTCGGAATAGTTGCCTCTCCAGCGTACAGATGACCAAGGGTTTTTCAACTGCAGAAGCCGCACCCCCTACACAGAAACATGCATTTATCATATGAACTCTTTCCCCAGCAGTCGCATCACTTCTGACGCAGACCTTGTATGCCTAAATATAACTGAATGTTACCTCTTCACTGTTACAGATGGAATTACCACAAAAACTATTCAAAGCATTGTATGTGATTTCTTATTGTGACAAATTCCTCAAGGGTAGGAACAAACATGTAAATATAAAGCCTCACGGCACAATTCTAACATGTTTCTTCTGTTAGTGCCCCAAAATAATAACATGTAAGTGGAAAATAAACATAATCGCTATGACCAACAGCCTTAGGTTTGCACTTCTGTTGCTATGCATTTTAGAAAGTAGTTATGAACAGAAGCATAAGGCAGAAGCATTTGAAATAATGAATGTATCAGAACTACAGCATTTCCCTTTGCCAAAAAAAAAAAATCCTGTAGACGGTAGTACCACTTACAGAATATTATTAGTCCAATGACTTTATCTCAGAACACATTTAGCTGTCTCTCTGACTGTTTGCTTTACTGCAGTTAGTGTTTATGACTTAGTTTCTAGCAGTTTCCCATTGAAATTTCAATAGCATTTGTGCTAGTACGTAATATTAACTTCAAAAGTGACTGTAACTTTCATCTGAAACACCCTTCGGTCTTGTGGTACTTAACAATATATGGACTTATACATCAAATTTAATAACAACAGCAAGTAATCACAATAATTTTGACATGACAACATGAAAGCTGTGTATAATTCACTGATGGAATATATATACTATGGCTTTTGCTAACATACGAATGTATACTCTTTCCATAGGTGTAAATTAACTTTGTTCGTCTAGTTAAATATTCACTCAACTGATATCTGTTTCAAGGAACACGTGCAGAATGCATAAAAATACTGTATTTATGTATGTTGTTTTATTAGGTAAGTTATCAAAAGCACTGATATGTCTAATTTAAGAAAAGATGCCACTCTGCACATTTCAGGATCTCTGGCCACATTTCAAATTTTCTTAATACCACAAGTTAGGCTTCAAATTTTATTTCTACATCCAGTGTTATAAAATTTCAAACTGAACAGCATCTGATACATTTTGCAATGGTTCAGGATGTCTCTAGGATTGTCATTCCTGAAGATGGACTTGGAGTTTCCACTGTTAATTACCTATAACATTCAGTATTGCTTCCACATATTTCCTAATGAACACTGTGCTAATGGCTACCTCTCCTTGTCTTACATACTTCTACGGATATTTGTAATCAACTTGCCGAAAGTGCACAGAAGGGTTACTTCAGGTAGAATGGACTGCTGACTGTGACTGAATTGCACCCAACCACTTGGCAGGAAGTGTTTCACCTAATACAAACACACTTAAGCTCAGACTCACATTATCTAGACACTTCAACATAATGGAAGACATACCTTGATCTTGCGCACATCTAGGACGGCATATGCATGTGATGGGACCAGCCCTGACCTATCAGCTTCAGCCTCACTCATCTGACCTGTTGCCACAGTGACCAATATATCCCCTTTGTGAAGATGACTCAAAAGCTTGTCAAATAAAGCATCTGCATTGAAATCAGGTTCGCTAGACCTAACTGCTAAGCGTTCTGGTATCCAGCCTGTGAGAGCATGTAGATCTATGTTCTGTAAAACAAGGGTCATATTTCAATATCCCCTAAGTCTCATGTGCCCGTACTGGCTGTCTGCCAACTAATCCAATACCACAAGCAAAAATAGCACTGGCATTGTGTTGGAATTAATTCCACAAAGCAGACAGAACACAATTATTGTACAGACGTTTATGTCAAAGTACAATAATCAAATGATATAAAATTGTATGTACACCTTAAGTAATACCTTTTTAACTTACAAACTCCCTGATGATGACCAAGCATGGCTAAAACATGCAGGAGAGAAATCAATATGACTGTTCTTCACACCTGGAAGCATACTCTGACAGCTGAGATTAACAGACTACATATAGTATATGGTATTCCAATGAAAAACAATTATTCAATAGTAGCAATGTCAGTATCAACATCACAGTTTCAGTCCCCAACTTCAAAAGTCATTATCAATCTTATCATTGGTCTTCAGAAATTTCTTTTCATTCAGTGTATACTATAACAACTATTTTGTTTACCTTGCACTTTCCAAAAGATAAATCCATTCATGCTGTGTATTTTCTACATGCAAGATACGTTACAAAATACAGAACCTCTTACACAAAGATTTCACTTCCAACCAGTTGCACAATGTTTTTTTTTATTTATACACAAAGCTCTTACATGTTTCAGCCATACATCCTGGCTATCATCAGGGAGTTACAGGTTTGGTCTACATGTACAGTGTATATGACAACTTGTCCCATTTTTCTTATAATAAAACCAACAAGATGCTCTAATCTCTCAAATTTATTTTTGGAATAAAACTCCACATGTTTCGGGCAGTTCCTCTGTCCACCAACAGGATTTTTCACTGTACACAAAGCCAATGATGTATGTCAAACAGGTTTGCTGAAACCTTGCGAGCAGGTTCAGGACGGAACTCCTGATGATGGACAGAGGAACTGTCTGAAACATGAAGAGTTTTATTCCAAAAATAAATTTGAGAAATTAGTGCATCTAATTTGTTTTATTATAAGAATTTATCATGATGCATGGTCACCTGAACGTCAAACAAAACTGTAACTCCATGTTGATGGTCTGGATTTATGGCTGAAACATGTAGGAGCTTTGTATAATAAATATATTTAAAAAAAAAAGTGCAACTAGTTGGTAATGAAATTTGTGTGTATTAGGCTGCTGCACAGAAGATTTACATCACAGTGAATCTCTTTTCTAACACACTACGAAATGCGTCACTTAACAATTCTGGAATATTGCCCTCTTTTGTCCGATTATTTTAATAAACACAATGTACAGCACAAATGTAACGAACATACGACACGTCTGATTTTTCTCTGCAACTTTTTCTAAAAGTATTTTATGATCTCATCAATACCAAGTGAGTTACATGCAAGCAGAAACTGAGACATGCACAGGAACATCTGTAGATCCTAATGTAAAATGTCTCTTATTATTATTTTAACCAAAACAGGGCTGGGTTGACAGATTTTAGTCAAACTGCCCAATATCAAATTTCATCAAAATTTGTTCAAACCTTCAACACACACACACTTATTTAATGCAAGCAAATGGAGGGAGACAGCAATTTAAGTATGTTCCACATGGGATGGAAACATGCCTCAAAAGTAAATCAGATTTACAGAAAAAATAAATCTAAAATGTAACTCACACTAATGGATCCTGGGAAGTCATAACCTCCCATTACTTTCATGTAAGCCTTCTCCAACAGTGAAATCCACAGTTCACCACGATGAGTTGAATATGAGCACAAAAGTTCTCCATGCTTCCCAACAGGCAAACAGTCATCAATTATAACTTTGCGGGGTACGCCATTAATATGCAGCTTTACCATATACTTCCCTGCAACAACATTATTCACTAGTTGATTAACAGAGGTCAAACCCATGTACAGATGTTGGTATAAACAACACTATCACAAAACTCCACCAGTGAATTCCAATTATGGCTAGTTATGTCCACTTCACATCCTGACAATTTACACCTTTTAACACTTCCCTCTGTCAGAAGGCCTCAAACACGAAAATTTTCCCACACAGGTAAAATGTCACAAGCCTTTGAACAACCAATTTACAACTTCAGTGCCTCATGACGATTGTATGTTGTATCTTTGCTTATGTTCTTTGGCATCACTTTTAATATTTTCCATACAAGAACAGGCAACAGGTGAGTTACACTTTCATAAACAGCACATGTGCATTTGTTTATACACCATTTTTCCACTGCAGCTGGTAGAAGTGACTGTGAAGTACGTAAATTAAGTAAATACATAATGTTAAATGGCAGCATCTCTTTAATGGAATGCTACACTGCTGTAATCCTGACATCATTTTAAAGCCCACAGAATACCATTTAATTTCGGACTTCAAAATAACCCCACCTCATTCATGGGCAAACTTACTTGATGACTGAAATCACCACATCAAGTTTTCAGTGATCATGCTGGCATGGTAGGATGACAATTCCACATGATAAAAAACATTCTGTGGAATCTACCAATGAAAACCACCAATATTGGATAAAACAGAACAACAAATTCCAGATACTTTTGTTGCTCTCCCCTTGCTTTTGAAGGAAAAGTGTTGAACCAGTTTCTTCCAGGTTTAGAAGTATGTGCCACAAGTTGGGATCTGTGTTGAAATCTATCACTAAATGGTTGTGCACGGGCTTTACAATCATGCAAGAATTTTATTTATACAACATACCATTTAGGAGACAGCCATCTAACATTATGTACTTACTTTATAATCACCCGGCAATTAAAAATAAAAAGAATGGGAATCAGTCGATACACTATCATCCACAGCTTGTGTACAAAACCACCTCTTTCCAAGAGTTATTCCAACCAACACTTTTATGGATTATAAATATCTATGTCGGCTGGGATAGCGCAGTCGGTATAGCAATGTGCTTCAGGCTGGATGGTCTGGGAGTCAAATTACGGTGGAAGCGAGATTTTCCTCACCTGTCCAGACCGGCCCTGGGGCCCACCCAGCCTCCTACACAATGTGTACCAGGTCATCCCAGAGGGTAAAGCAGCCACACCATGGCATTAACCACCCCAATCTACCGCCAAGGATAAATAATGACAACAGCTATACTTCTATTCCCCTCTGTGCCTGCATGGCAGGTTATGGGGTGAACTTTACCTTTTACTGTACACTTACCTAAATATATATACATGCTGGCTACAATAAATATGAGCTGGAATATACTTAAAATAAACATGTAAAACTGGCCTGACATAAAAGGAAACTAGTGAATTTTTAGGGACCATGTAAAAACAAGAAGCTGTCTCACTGCACAACTTCTCCAACACTCTTATTCATGTAGATCATAATCCTGATATTGCTACGATGGTGAACTCCATATTTTATTGTAATTCATTGTGTAAAATATAAATAAAGATAATTTTACTGTATACCAAAAATAAATAATAATGCAAGATTAAGTGACATGACGACAGTAAAATAGGTTTTATTTATATAAATTCATTATCATCTTCATGTGTTTTCCCTTACACAACACAAAAACAGCACACCAATTTCATGGGTTGTTACAAAAACAATGGAACTCAATATTAACATGCTTATTACTTTGTAAAACTGGGGACCCTAATGAGTTACATCTAAAGTAGACAATTCTTTGATCAGTCATATATCAGCTGTACAATGTAGCAAGTCAATTTATGTGTACTAGGCAATCCAAAAGAAACAAACAAGATCAATCATAAAGAGCCCACCTATGAAAGGCAAAAAAGAAATAATTTGATGCAGGGAGCCACATCTCTGTTCCACCTACACGTCTTCACGGTAGAACACTTATTTACAGGATACTGTTATGTCCCCAGTTCTTCTCAATGAAAGCAATTCACTTCAGAATGGTACAGCTGACCTGACTTTATCTAATGACCACTTTCACTGCACCCCAGTAATTCAGTCACATGGTAAATTGAACTTATTAAATTTAATACTGTAAAACCCCTAACCTTCATTCCCATATATATCATTTTCCCTCCACATACCATATGAAATAATGGCAACCTTCTTCCAGTAATTTTAAGAGCAAGCACTTTAAAATAAAAACTTGTTTAACTGTGAAATGTTGTGCCACAAACATTTACAGTCTGTTTAGCCCTATTCCCAGATCCCTTACCAAATGGATTATAGATGGGCTCCTTCTTACTGTTTTGAGGATAGATGATTGATGTGATCAGTCGGCGCTGAAAACGACGTTCATACAGGGCACTCACAGCAAGTGAGGCAACAAACGAACAATCAGACACAATCTATAACATGACATGTGTGATTTTAACTTCCCTGCAATAATAGAAGTCCACAACATATTACTATAGATAAACTTAAAATACATACGTTGTGTCACCAGCATAATGCTCTCTGAAATTGGTTCTTCAATAGCTGAGTCTTCTGCTCTCCAGTCATGCTTTATCAATGCAAATATACTGGACTGATTTAGGTACAATTTACGGTAACAACAACATATCTGTTGCTGTCAACACAATAAATTACTATAGGCTGGTGATAACATATACTGGGTCTTTTTGCCAGAGATACAGCTATAAAACTTTAATTTTTGAAGTATGTACTACACAATTACAACTAAATATAAACACTTATGAAATGATCTTGCAATGAATTATGTCATGTGTTAGTTTTATTTATGAGGCACATTACAGTGCACAAACTATCACAAAATGTCCAACTGTTGTCCCACCACTATTGACTTGATCTCAAATAGCAACATTGCAGCCAACATTCTGGACTCTGAACAAAATACATAATTAAAACTTAAAATTTTTGAAGCAAAGATCTTGTTGAGAAATCACAGAACTAGAAGGAACTTGGAATGATCAGTGGCACTGTGTGAAACCTGTAACAGGTAATGAAATTCATACGTGGCAAAAATGTGTCTTGTCACAGCCTTGTGATAATCTCTGACACTATATTTTCACCTCTCATTACAGATACCTATAAATTATTTAACTAACATGAGGCAGCTGTGTGCTTTCAATATATCTTTTCCTTCTGCTTCCAACCACAGACATCAGAGGAAATGTGAATTAGAAGAGCCACAGCGGACCTGACTGGCCAATCCAAGCATCACAGCAGACCATTTAAATGCCCACGCAAGCCAGTTAATAATGAGAGTGCACAAACACACATAGAAAAACAATGTTAGTGCTTGAGCAGTTGGAGGGACAAAGTCTAACTTACTGTGCATTCAAACAACCTTCTTTCACATGAAACATCAGCATACTATGAAGTTACTCAAACTAATCCTGTTAAAATGGGCCACAGAAGAGACAGGTAATGCCATGTGCAGGTTACGATCTTCCATTCCCTTCCTCCCTCCCTCTCACTGTCTTGTTTTAACAGTCAACACCTGCACAGGTTTTGCACTGCCAGTGTAACTCAAGGTCACTGTAACTACTAAATAGTACTTACACAACATCAACACAACTTTTATTACTATTAATACATAACTTATCACAAAAGTAGCTATTACTAATCACTTAAGATGAGATGAGTATATTAGTACGAAGAATGATATAAGGTCCACTAGAAAGTAGAATTTAGTAAGCATGAAGTGTGAAGAGGTGTTGAAAGCTAAAAACTAAACTCATTCTGTGGTCTTCAGAAGTAAATCTGATTGCCAAGAGTTACTATCTGACAGCAGAAAGCTTTGACAAGAAGTGTATGGAAAGCCTGCCCTGATCAAGACTTTGATATTACTTTTAAATAATGAACGTTTTAAGAGAACACTATTGGCCACATCATTCATTCATTAGTATTCAGCCTTGAAGGCCGGGCTTGGCAGGAACCAGAGCTCAGTCATGTGACTGGTATGGCTCTGGCACACTGCATCCTGGGCAAGTTCTTGGGGGTAGTTTGCCATTGCTTTCCCTGCCTTTAGACATTCCCACTTTAGATGCCAGGTGCCTCCGTCCGCAACGACGCGAGAGATCCTAGCAGCAAAAGGTGGAACTGTAGGCGAGAAAGATGTCCGGTAGTAATTTTGCCTAAATTCTGACCTCCACGTAAATTTAGGGATCTTTTACATGCCGCAAATCTACGACATGGGACCAATGGCTTTACTTCCCCTCTGAAGGAAGGCGTGCTGAGGATTTTTTTGCCCTAAAAATCCAACGGCTTCGGCCGGGTTTGAGCCCGCAAACTTGGGTACTAAAGGCCAGCACGCTACCCCTAGACCACCGAAGCCGGTTTGGCCACATATGTATTTTTTTTTACTTTACAGTCTTATGAGAAAATAAAACAAAAAAGAACTGACATAAAAATGTTACACAAATGTTCTTCAGTTATTTCACAATCTACACAAATTTGTCAGGGTATTGCTACACGAACTTGTACTGATCGTGTGAATAAACAAAGAAGCTATCCATGGTGCAGAGACCTTCTTGAGAAGCTAACTGGTTTGCAGCTAGTCAAGAAATTCCCCGCATTTCACGGAACCCGAAGGTTCATTACCGCACTCACAAGTAAAGAAGCTATCAAGCTAAGAAAATTTTTTAACATGGAAAATGACACAGACAGGCAGAAACACAAATTGGAAAGAAGGTATTCAGAACATACTGACAAGAAATTGAAATGGGAAAGAATGTGGCCAGAATCCAAGCTGAAGACAACAAAATATTATGAGCTCTATACTTTTACATGATGAGGCAGAAAACAATTACTGAGCTGGATTAATAAATCATGATGCCTAACTGTACCCACATCTGTGTGAAAAAATACGTACGAAATTAGCAAACCTATTTGAATTATGTACATTACCGTCTGCTTAATACTTAAACAGTCAACATGCTGCCCAACCACCATCTTCGGTTCCGGGTAGATTTCATCAGGACGTGCCCAGTGCCCAAAGTCTCTTTTTTGTTTTGGTGACAGAGCAAGAAGTCCATCTTTATCCGTGAAAGGTATAGAATATTTGAAACATTCACGCAGATCCACTCTCATGAATGGAACATATTCTTTCCGGTTGATGTGGGATGTTTGGAGCAGAACTCGCTTCTCTTCTTCTGTGTAGGTCTCTTGGCCTCCTGTGACCTTCAGATGTGCACTGCTGCCCCTGTGCAGCTCAGGTCTAACTGCTCCTGAAGATATGCAACAATACTGATTATCAAAGTGTATGTGCCCATCTACTACACTCAATTGAGTGGAGTTTTTATGCACTAATGTTCCCTCAACTACTCAGTGTATTCCACCTACTTTATTGAACATAATGATACATTATTTTGTTCACAACAGTCTGCCAATGCATCTTTTGCTGAGCCAGGTTAATATATTTCACACCTGTCCACCCTAAAACTAAACTAAACTAAACTCCGTGGCTTTAGTCCGCGAGCGAACCATACCGACAGAGCGGCCGCCGCCAGTAGGCGAAGTTAGTGCCAACTTTTGCGGATAGAGGGGTGTCATGTGGTTAGCGCAACGGATCCCCACGGCCGTTAATCTCTGTTTTCTGAACCTGGAGCCGCTACTTTTTTATTCAAGTAGC
>Ga0123357_10003052_pt1 | contig 18991 bp, 11 predicted proteins | sample TergutEmb28metaG_FD_89873 | JGI IMG/M metagenome (GOLD analysis project Ga0123357, IMG submission 89873) | Embiratermes neotenicus P4 segment gut microbial communities from Petit-Saut dam, French Guiana - Emb289 P4 | ecosystem: Host-associated > Arthropoda: Insects > Digestive system > Gut ...
ACCATACCGACAGAGCGGCCGCCGCCGGTAGGCGAAGTTAGTGCCAACTTTTGCGGATAGAGGGGTGTCACGTGGTTAGCGCAACGGTTCCCCACGGCTGTTAATCTCTGTTTTCTGAACCTGAAGCCGCTACTTTTTTTATTCAAGTAGCTCCTCGGTTTGACCTCACGAGGCTGAGTGGACCCACAGAGGCGGTCTATTGACGAAATAACTAGAAGCAAAAATTGATGAATGAACTGTGTAGATGGCTGACTGTTATGTTTATCTGAATATTTATGCATTCATGACTAAATGAATGAATGAATGAATGAATAAACAAACCAATAAACAAATAAGTGTATTTGTTCATTACATAATGAGTGCCTGGCTAAGTCCTATTCATTCTATTACAGAACACAGTCTTCCGAAAATCAAATAAGTCCCCTTTTGATGGGAAAAGCCTAAAACATGTTCACTGTTACAAAGGCTTGCAAACCCCTTAGCGAATTTGTTACATGCGCTTAGAATTGCTTGGTTTTAGGTATTCACGTCCCTAAACCAAAGAAAATGCACAAAAGTTTTGCTGAGTTATTTATATTACAATATCACACTAAATATTCCTACATGTTTCGATCCGCAAGTGACCATCATCAAGGAATCAAATCAAAGCAGTACCGCATACAGCAAAATGAGTTGCTTTTATGAGGAGGTGATACAGTAAAAAGACTCAAATGTATAAAAGTGGCTGTTTGGTTTAATGGGGTACTACTTATTTTCCTACTGATGGATCCTTGCGGATCAAAATATGTAGTAACGTTAATTGTGTGATTAGAGTAAGAGCTATAAATATTTAAGTGCATATTTTGTAAATTTTGTTCATTTGGTGTCGTGAATTAGTTATTGATAAAAAACGGAATGCAAAATATAAATTCTGAGTTTATGACTTTACGCGCCGTCTGTTATTACAAAAGAAACGTTTCGGGAGAGAGATCTCTTCCCAATTTCGGGTGGAAGGCAGCAGGAAGGACACGTCTTTCTGAGTCCGAGAGAAAGAGCTATTCTACATCACTGTACGACGTTTGTCACTTCATTACTTTCGGTGGAAATAGGCCCAACGAATGAAAACTTTTCTACTAATACGAGACAACTGACGATTTCAAGGCACCCTGTTGTCTTAAGTGTGTAGGTAACATCGTCAGAACAATTTGAAACTGAGATTTAAATCCATTTTCCATCTCTTCATTCTCAAGGAATCATTTTAATGTCTTTCTTCCTACGTCCCCCTGCTCCTACAAGAACAATATATCTGTCCCTGATGTGGATGACAAACGAAGAGCATAATAAAACATAACCTTATAATGAAGTGTACCTTGAGATGATATATATATATATATATATATATATTAAATCCTTCGCCTTTCATCATATTATTTCATAATTTATTGAAAATTGTTTGCTTGTGTTCCTACTGCCATGAGCTTAATTACAGCTAGCTGGATCTTCCTTCTTCATTACCCTCCTCATTTTTGTAATCAAGTCTGCTGGAGGTGAGCTTCATCCATCCATATGACGGTGTCTGATAGGAAGACTTCTGGTCAAATGCATGTTCTGTAACCTCTACCTGACTATAATATTAGGGGGATGGAGTAGGAGGCTACAAATTTTTCAGATTCCAGGACATATAAAGAGGGTTAATTAAAAGGGAAATTCTTCTTCCTCGACCCGTTCTAACATCCTCTAGTCTCACCTCTCCCCCAAACCTCCCGTAAGCTAATAAAGTCTAATATATTTGCTTCGTTCCACGATACGCCATGCACCTATACAGCCGTCTCTATCTCTCTTTTTTATAAATGAATTCTTATTATACATTCTCAGCGCTCGGACGTTTTCGATGTTTAATTTTCGCTAACCAATCTCTCTCCGATTCCGAGCCTGTGGGGAAGCTCCTAGGCTTTAAGCTTATGTGTAGCTTGTGGTTGGCTCTCAATATTACTTTCCTACCCGGAATATGGGTTCACTTTCTATTTTGTTGACCATGGTATCTGGTTCTTAGAAGAACATACGGTGCTTTCACACGCCACTTACCCATTTCCCTCTCAAAAATTAGAGCTCAGTATAGCATAAACGTGCCCACTTTCATTGCTAACACATTTAATGGTACAAAACTATAAAAATTCCACAAATTACTCTCCACAATAGAGCTTTGTACTGAGTACTATTAAAACTGGGAAAACTTAATATTTCCTGGGAATTTTTATTCGGTGTACGCTAAAGTTAAAGATAGAGTTGCCCCTGTGAACGCTATAAAGTCATATGGGGTTGCGGATGTATAGCACCATTCATTCTTATTCTGAGCTCCAGACTGGGGCGAGTGGTCAGCTTCAAATATGAGTTGAAGTACCCTCGGGAATAAAACCCAATACGAGTTGAATAGGAGGCTGTGTGGGCCCAGAGCTTTTCTAGACGAGAAGTAGACCTATGACTCCACACATTCTGCACCTCGACGCTTGATGGAATTGACTGATAAACTTCTCGACCCGTCCAATTTATCCGCGAGAAATAAATCAGGTACCCATTGAAGAGGAAGCTGGATGGGTCTCAGTGCCTGTCTGGACGATTTGGAGAAGAGAACAATTTATTTTCCAGTCACTATACTGACTAGGCTACCCAAGTTCGTGTCTTTCAAGAAGAGACAAATCAATTGCACAAGCCGGAAATAGAATCAAACCATAATTCCTCGAAACCCCGTTTCTGGCCTAATAACTAAAAAGGTAAAATTCACAATACAACAGGCCACGAAGGTCCAGAAGGAGAGTAGAGTTCTAGCTCTACTCTTTCTTTAACATCAGCGCTAGATGGGAGTGGGTGGTGAACGCCACGCCCCGGCCACTTTACTCCCGGGAAAGACCAGGTACCCATTGTATATGTAGAGGAGGGTGGGTAGGCCCAAGGGCTGTTCTGGATGGCTGCGGAAAATCTCGCCCCCACCGGAATTCTATCACCGGACCATCCAGCACGTAGCGAGTCACTATACCGACTGAGTTATCCCAGCCCGGCCTAATCACTATACACAGTATATCGCGGCTACTCTACTTATTTGTCATCTTCGTATTTAGGGTAAATCTAAATGCCACCAGAATGGAAAAGAATTTCACAGTGAGGGGCACCTTAATTTGCGTTTTTCCCACGTCTGGTACTAAATAGAAGGAGCGGAGTTCTTCATGAGGCACTGATATTCAATCAACTGGCGAAGACTCCAATAGTGTATGGAACTCGGGATGTCGTCATTGAGTTTACATGAGGTTGCCATTGGAAAGTCGTTGTTATGTTTATATAAGTTTGCCATTGGATTGTCGTTATTATGTTTACATAAAGTTACCACTGGAATGTCGGTGTGTTTACATATGGTTGCCACTGGATTGTCATTACTGAGTTTACATAAAATTTCAGCTGGAATACTTTTGTTGTGCATACGTAAGTTTGCCAGTCGATTATCCTTGTGCTTACGTAAAGTTGCCACTGGGTTGTCGTTGTGTTTACATAAGTTTACCACTGGAGTGCTGTTATTGTGTTGCTACTGGGTCTTATCCTGTGCTAATTTATTCTTCTCCACAAAACGTTTGGTCAAAACAAATTAAAATATTAAACTTCCACCTAAAACTCCAACCCCAAAATATTCTTCCTTTTGAATGGAATAAAATTTCTTGCACATTTCTCGCTTCTCTTACTTCTGATACATTTCCCACCAAATAGAAAACCCTTTTTATTGCTGTTTTATATCAGTTGCTGGACATTAAAAATTTCTTGTCATATTTGGTTTTGTGTATATAAGAATATACGAAACATACCTAATATTTGCTAGACAGCCTGGTGACCTGCTTTCGTGTAGTTTTACTGAATCGGTATTGGAGCGAATTACAGATGGAATTTGTAGCCGTTTTACGGCTCAATGTAATAATACTGTTCAAACACAGTTAATCCCGCTTTTCCATTACATTGTCTGCATTCCATTTAGCTGATTGTGTTTTAAGCATACAGAATAATTATTTACCTACTACTTTTATTCCCTTACACGAGATAAAAAAATAAAACTCACAAGTGTTAACTATGTTGCACGCATATCAAACTATTGGGTTTGTTGTGAACCGAAGATAGACGTACCTTCAGTTAAATATTATTACATGTAAATATATTCGTACATATACAGTGTCTTATGACTTTCCGTCCTGTACAGCACACATTTTTTTAAACTTTTGAGAATATATTGTCCCCTGCATTACTAACTCTCTTCGCATCTTTCATTCATTACATAGTCCGTCTTAGAAAGGTTCATAGCCTCTTCGAAAACGAGTTTTCCGTGCTTCCTATTTCAGTTTACAATATCCTCTGTTTTCCTTAAAGTCATCCAGTAGCTGCTTATGTCTTATTCCTCATCTTCCTGTCACTTCGATCCTTCCTTTTATCTTGTCTTCAGTAACGTGTTTTAGAAGGCTGTTCCTAACGACGATGTGACAAATTCATTAAGCCTTCTCTGTTTATTTTATTTGGGATATTACTCTCTTACTTAATCTGTTTCGTATCACTATTCAGCTGTATATTTCAATCTATTTGTTGAAAATATTTTACTTTTGTGGTCTGTCAAGAAATCCTTCTTTATACTAAATCCGAACTCTCATCACAGGGCTCGCCCAAGCTCGCCATTTCATCTTATCTAGGAGTACATAAAACCAGTCGGAATTTTACGCAATCTGATTGTTGTACATACATCTAAGCACCCTGTCAGCTTTAATAACATATTACTATCAATTATAGCACTTAAAATTATGCAGTTCTTCAGTCTCCTGACAAATATTTCCTGTAGGTTCTAACTACGCTTCCTCATAAAATTTAACTCAGTAATCTTAGCTTACATTTCCCGCTTGCTGTGCGATGCCAGGCTTCAAATCCCATGTTACAACATGTAACACAGCATGCAATTATATGGCTTTATATTAGATAGAGACGTTTGCGTAGGTAATAGATAAAGCCTTCTTTGCTTGCGTACTACAGTTGATCTCCGAATTCGACTTCCCCAAAAATTTTTCAAATATTTTCTAAATTTGTTCTTTTTCTTATAATTTCGAAATCAGCGTTTTGTATTTTCTCATTCATATATTCTCTGCCTAAGAGTTGCATAAGTCGCAAAGTATTTACAGAGCAGAGGTCAAAAGAATTTTGTTCGAAATACTCTTTAATAATTCCGTATTTTATTTCTGACAAACCTTACGTCTGTTTCCGTCCTATTTATTGCCATATCACTTTCAATGCTAAATTACGCTCCATCTTCAGTGTCATCTAATATGATGCATTGTTGGCTGTACAAGCGTACAGCAGACAGCTAATAATGTATCAGAATATAAGTAAATAACATAGAGAATGGTAGCAGCAGTTAGCACCAAAATGTACATGGCAATGACTAGGACATAAATAAGTGAGCAGAATTATGTAAACTACATGGCATGTGCAACACAAACTGCAATTTTCTAAGATTAGTATTGAACAAAAAAAATTTGTATATTGCGCAATTTCAATATTCGATATTAAAACATGAATTGAGTTTCATCAATATTTTCGCTCTTAGTCTGCCAGGTTTGGAATTTGTTCGATGTGGCTTCAGTTATTTAAATATAAACTGAAGAATAGCGCAAGAAGCATTAATTTGTGAATGAAAATCTCGTTTGGTCGTTAAAATTAATGACTATAAAAACCTGATGTGTGTAAAAATTTAAAAAATATCTTTGGTACGTTCATGCTGCCAAGGTGTTTATACATAACTACTGTAATACTGTGTATACTCTATATATAAATACTGTATATGTACGTACATATATAGTATTTATCTTTTAGAAAATATTATTTTTTTTTAAATATCGCCAAAAATTTTAAATTAAGTTATGAGAGTTGGGTTCCCATTTCTTGCCCACTGTCAGCTTATGTTTCGTCATAAAGGGGAAAATAATTAGCATTCATGAATGCCAAACCGTGCGTCTATTTGCATCTCCCCACTTTAAGTTTTAAACCAACTGACCGACTTTTACAAAACTGAGAGTAAATATTACGTCAATGGAGGTTTATGTCAGTATCATGATTTTTAATTTCCTACCTTGAGAAATGACACATTTGCAGGCCTGAGAATATTTGAGTCTGTCTCTACAGTAGTAATACTTAGTTCAAAATAGTGGCTGAACATGGATTTCCTTAAGGTTGTATATTCATAATGCAAAATAATAACTTGGAAATTGTACACATTTATATCAGATAGGTGTTCGAAATAACGTGATGTACACAAATTAATCTTTAAGATAAGTGTGCATTGCATATCGAATAAAACTTTAAGTCAACATCCACAAATATGATGACGTAAATCTTTGATATTAAATCGAATAGAATAACCTAAAGAAAGTAAAGAAATGCGGTCTTTAAAAAATAATAACAGCAATACGGGGTTTGTAGAACCAGAAATTTAATAAACAGGAAAGCAGAATTTATTACTTCTATTCGCAACCCCTTGTGTGCATTTTAAAATGTTCAGTAACCCCTGAAAAGCAAGAAAATGGTAGTTTCTTGCAATAAGAAACGGATTTAGTGGAAGCTGCGGAGGTGAAATTTATGTCACCATCAATGTTGCCGAAATTACGTGGCAATGCAGGAAGTCGCAACGGGTGGTAATAACAGGGCCCGTGTCATTGGGAGGGACCGACGGCTTGGCGCGGATTCCGAAACTGAAACGTGATCTGAGGGAAACGGAAGGGCTCCTGCTTGGCGTGGATCAGTGTTTGTCTACTGGCATGTCGCGACACATCTGAATTAAGGTTTTTAATTTCAGTTCTTGTTGCCTGCTGTAGGCAGTAAGACTTGGCAGTGCGCTGTCACTAAGAACAGCTTGTGCGGCGAATGTAGTCGAAACATCTTACGCAAGGCCAGCTGCATAGGACGCTGTCTAGTCTCTGAACGAATATCTAACGTATGCAGATATGTGATAATGAAAAGAATATACTCGCTGTAGAATAGGCGACGGGCACTCAAACTTATACAGGCAACATTCCCCTATCACTTCGGATCGCCAGGTTCGAGACCACAAAGCGGCAGCTGCGTTGTGAACTTTATAGCTTAAAACTTTGAACTGCCTAACTCGTTTATTTATAATTCATAACATTCATGTTTTTGTATACAGTTTTTAAAATAATTTCACATCGATTTTTACCCATCAGACCTAATTTTATCCAGTTTTATAAAATTATGTAAAGAGGTGAGATCTCTTCCTCAAAAAGTTAGACGGGCGATTGTGCAGTTTTTTTGCAAGTGTTATTTTCTCTCTCTTTTCAAGATTTATTGCTCTATAGGTCTGAAGATGACACGCAAATAGACCGAAACTAGTTACCTTGAAAGTCTGTGTTGTGTGCGACGGAATACTCAACAAACACATCTGTTGTATCTATATTCAGATTAAAATACAACTTTCTGAGAAAGGCTTCACAGAGGCTGACTCTTTTTCCTTCCTAAGACCATAAATGGAGCAAAGACACCATACTCACATACACTTCTCCCATTACAGTTAATCGTCCTCAGTAGGTATAGGAGCCATTTGTTTTAGCCAAGTCCAGAGGAGTGATATAATGATGATGATGACGATGGCGACGACGATGATGATTTGATATTAATACCATCCCAGTTAATTTTCAGAATTGAAAATATCATATATTAGGCAAAGTGTATTTATAAGTTTTAAAGCTACTTAAAGACGTAAGTTTCTCATCATATTGTGAAACTGTGGGTATAACTATTGATGACTTCATACGTGCCAATAATTCTCAGGCGCCTTAGCAAAATTTCGAAAAAAGCGACTGTCACCTTCGTCATGCCTGTCCTTCAGTATATCTGCCCGCATGGAACCATACTCTCCTGCTGGACGGATTTTCACGCAATTTGATATATATGAGGTTTCATCCAAAATCTGCAGCGAAAATGTAGGTTTCATTAAAATTTTTGACAAGAATAACGGATAATTTACGTGAAAACTTACGTACATTTATGATAATATGTCGCTGAATTTTTCGTAGAATTTGACTTGCTTTGTACCAAAGTTGCAGACAAAATCGAAACACACATTCTGTGTGCAATAATATTTTCCGAAGATCATGTCGTTTCTGAAATAATATGAGAAGTGTTGTAGAACCATATGTGCTACAGATACCAATGTAATACGGCATGGAAAAGAGACAATTTGCATGTCGATTAACCAAAGCAAGAATAGAGACACACACACAGTAATTAATATTTAATATTTAATACTTCATGTTAACATGCAAATGTGTTTACTCAGAACGTTAAACAATGTTACGTTATAGTATATTGCCTCCTGTGTTGTCTTTTACATTTGTGTATATTTTTCTTGCCCAGTATTATCAGAACCAAGCTTAGCATTTTTCTTTTAAGTTCTGATTTGGCAAAATCATTTAGACGATGCCAAAACAGATGCAAATAACCAAGTAATAAAATCTCCATAAAGTTTTCTCGGGCTGATAGCTGCGTCAGATGAACTATAAATCGAACGTTTCAGAGACCAACCCAATCTGCATCTTCAGGGTGAAATTTCAAGATGACCCGAATTGTTGTTTGGGCCCAAGCAGCGTCCCATTCAATGGTACCTGTGGCATTTTCCTCTGGGCAGGGCTAGAGGGATGTGTAGACCACCACTTACTCCATCTAATGCCGAGGGCAAACATAAGCGGAGCTATAACTCTACTCTCCCATACAAATTTGACATTCAGAGGACCGTGCATCGTGATATATTCTCATAACAAAATCAACGAGATGCACTAATTTCTCAGATTTATTATTGGAATGGAACTCTACATGTTTCGGACAGTCTCTCTGTCCATCGTCAGGAGTCCAGTACCGTACACACAGCTGTAGGTATGTCATAGACTTATTGATGTGTGTACAGTGATGATGATGGACAGATTGACTGTCCGAAACATGTAGAATTCCATTCCAAAAATAAATCAGAGAAATTAGTGCATCTCGTTGGTTTTGTTATGAGAACATCTCCCATAGAACTTTATGTTATGCACAGAAAGAATTGCGCCTTTGCCTTTACACTTTATTTACTTTCGAGAAAATATCTTTGATTAAAGCTCCCATAAGTGGGTCCGGACGAAGTGTATTCGACACCCGAAATGAGGGGGAATTTTGCCTTCAATGTCGCTTCGATACCGGGTCTGAATATCTAAGCATTCCCGTCTGCAATAGATGCTGGCGGTACTATCGCCGGGGAAGGAGCGGCCGAAGTGTGAATATCATAATTCACCTCCATTATTAATAATGTTTCTTCAAGGCCTGCTAATTTAAACAAAGAGAAAACTTTAAGCTATAGCGTGGAACAAGTAAATAAATAAATTAATTAAAATGATTAAGAAATGGGGCGGTAAAATGGTGGCAAACAGGGGGAAAAATATGATATGAGGTTTTGACTTTCAGACAGGCTTTTTGGTTCCCACATCGTGCATTTTCGTAGATAAACGCCAGTTATCGGGACAATGTTCCTACGTTTGTCGTTAGAGCCTGATGGAATAGCGCTGGATGTGACCAGACTGCATAATCTACAAGACAAAAAAATGTCACATTCAAAAAATTCCAGTATGAATAAGACGTCGATAGTTGGCACGGTAACAAACATTTCTTGAAATGTAGTTTTGGGTGCTGGCTATTCAAGAAAAGATATATTAAAAAATTGGAAACAACAGAATATTATTTTAGGTCTGAAGTTTTTAGATTTGTGACAAGAGTAAATCGTCATTGAAATACAGACTTCAAGTTCTAGATCCATACCTGCTCTCTTAAAGAAAATATCGTGGCACATTCTATTAGAGGTAACAATTCTTGTGTACATCCTGTGAATAGGAAAGAAGAAAAAGTGAAGAGGAACGAAGTAAAAAAAGATTTAACTAGCATTAGTTCAATTATTCGTAAATTGGAGCTCTTCCTTCGTATGATTTCATTGTCCCCTTTCCGTAGATATTTCCAGTGCTGCTGTGTTCGTCCTCGATTCGCCCCCATTTCGCTCCCAACTCGCCCAACAGAACAAGGTTCATTTTCTTCAGCCAAAAAAAAAAAACCTTAGCTGGTGACGGAAAAATCTTTAATTGCGACAATCAGTAACAAAGAGAGCATAACAAAGAAAGGTTATCCACCGGCTGCGCTCAACGCACGACTAATGAGGGATTTGTGAACGCCAGAAAAATAAAATAAATGGAGACAAACAGGGAATCTCGGGACAGAGAGGGATGAATTGTGATTACAAAGTTTGAAAATTCACTTACTGTATATAACTGTGCTTATATATCATGTTGTTCTTTGTCTATTATTTTACATTTTATCAAATTTAACGCACTTAATGGTTTGTTCACACTTTTCAATTATGAAGGTAAAGTTTTCCTAGTTCGCGCCTTTAAGGCATAACATGAAGTTTACAGATATCGCTCCTATCATTCTTAAACTCCGCATTAGATGGAAGTGAGAAGTCATCTTCACAATTCGGCCGCCTTAACTCTGGGAAGAAACCCAGTACCCATTGAATAGCTACCTACAATGCTGCTGGAACTACCCAGTTCTGAACACGGTTGCTGGAACTACCCAGTTACGTACACTGTTGTTGGGACTACCCAGATATGTACACTGTTGCTGGAACTACTCAATTATGTATACTGTTGCTGGAACTACTCAGTTAAGTACACTGTTGCTGGGACTACCCAGATAAGTACACTGTTGCTGGAACTACCCAGTTATGTACACTGCTGCTGGAACTACCCAGATATGCACACTGTTGCTGGAACTACCTAGTTATGTACATTGTTGCTGGGAATATCCAGTTATGTACAATGTGGCTGGGACTATTTACCTATATACACTGTTGCTGGGACTACACACCTATATACACTATTTTTGGGACTACACACCTATATACACTATTGCTGGGACTACCCAACTACATACAATGTTACTGGGACTACGTAATAATGTGCAATTTTGTTGACACTACAAAACTGTGAAAAATGTTTGGACCTACACAGTTATAAACAATTTTTTGTACTTCAAAATTATGTACAATGCTTCTGGGACTACCCAGTTACTTAAAATATTTCTGAAACTACTAAACAATATACACTCTGTTGCGACTACTCATATATATAGATTGTAGCTGGGACTAATTCACATACTTGCACAATGTTGGAGCCGATCGATCTATAAACTTTTGCTGGACCTACCAAGAGATATTCACTGCTGTTAGGACTATCCATATTTGTACACAATTGTACAATTGCGGGGGCTACCAAACAATGTACATTGTTGTTGAGGCTGTTCGTCTATTTACACTTCTTTTGGACGACCGAACTGTTGACATTACAACTTTGTGAAATGTTTCTAAGCTATGTAACAACGTACAAAGTAGCTAGGACTACCCGAATACACACACAGCTGATGGCACTACCAAGCTATGTGCATTATTGTTGATACTACCCATCTATTTACACTGCTGTTTGGACTACAAAACTGCCTTGAATACCCCTCCAACGAACTGCCTAGACGCCAAGAAAGTTTGAAGTGTTAATCTTTGATTAAGGCGAGAGCAGTATTTTCTGTATCGTTGACCCCAGTAACTTCACTACAGGATATCATCGAGGAATACCCAAAACTTGAAGCTCATGCCGGCCTTTACTATATAGATATCACCTGTAGAATGCTGTAGTCAGCGAAATGTTTAGATAACTAATTACAGAGCAAATATTCTCCTGTCCGCACACGCGCTTTTGGTGTGTGTATTTGTGTGTGTGTGTGTGTATTTTCTCTATCTTCCTGTACAGTACACTACTTTCAAATGACTTTCTTTCGGTTTATTACAACGTGTATAATGATAAGATCCTTCTGACCCTGCGGAGTAACCTGCCACCCGCATATTCGTATTGAATAAATTTAGTTAAATTTGATGATAAGCTTATATCAGTCACCGTGAATATAGAGACAGTACGCGTATCCGAAACGTCGAAACACAACACCCTACATGGTGTAAGAATCCAACAAGAGATGCAGCGTACGTATAACCTAACACTTAGGCGCCTCCCTGCAACCACCGTGGCAGTGGAAGATTAATAGGTATTACATATTCTGGTTTTATGTTTATAGCCTCTGGTATCCAGAATGTATTGCATATGCCATATTGTCTGTCATCTGTGGCCTGCCCGGCTTTACTGTATTTTTCCACAATATCTCACATAAGACACGATTTGAGAAGAATCCATATTGGGCATGTAATGTGTTTTGATTTTCTCTACTAGTGTTGTCTGGAACATTTTTCATTCTAAGAAAAACTGGGCGAGATGTTATAAAAAAAATGTATATTGGTCTTCACGTAAAGTGCCTGCATTCTTGTCAGGTTTTAATGAAACTTGAATTTTATTGACAGCTTCTCGGAAAATACTCAAATATCAAATTTCATGAGAATTCGTCAAGTGGGAGCCGAGTTGTTCCATGCTGACAGACGGACAGACATAACGAAGTTAATAGTTGCTTTACACAATATTGCAGCGCGCCTAACAACCAGCACTAGAACAACAACCACCTTTACTCGTGTGTGTGTGTTTTTGTGTGTGTTTGTGTGACGGTATATGTATATATATATATATATGTGTGTGTGTGTGTGTCTGTGTGTGTGTGTGTGTGTGTGATTTTGTGTGTATTATGTAAGATGTGTAAGCTTGTATATTTCTAGGCACTGCATATACGTTCTTGGGCCCATATGCCCCTACGTACCCAACAGTAGCAAACCCCGCAACCGATTCTGGCTTAAAACGATTATCCACTTAAGCGCCTTGAGTTTAAGCAAATATTAGTTCAAAAACAATGACGTTGCTAATTAATTTAAAAACAGAATATATGTTATGGTCTTCTGATTGTAACACCGTGTAGTGCGGTACAGTATTTAGGCAACATGATCTTCCGAAACGTCTGACACACACCTAAAATAAACAGGTGACAAAATACACGACCAGAGTCTGGAAATTAGCCTCTGTAAAAAAATACTCTACCTTTATTTTTACACGACTAATACGGACAATTATTTAAGTTTCATTACTTTATTGTGTAATTGGAGCCGGAAAATAATGCTGCGCCTAACTGAAGAATAAAATCCAACTAGATGCCACTTATTACTTTATTATGTTTATGTTAGGCTCAACATGTTTCGGACACCATTATGCCCATCATCAGGAGCTCACGACGATAAAGTTGCTTACCACATAGGCCGTCTAGTTCTCGAGTTGCTGCTGGTTGGAAGTTAAGTGCAGGCAGGATGGATGAGTGTCCGGACAGAAGGCTGTAACAGCCTTCGGTCTGGACACCCATCCATCCTGCCTGCACTTAACTTCCAACCAACAGCAACTCGAGAACCAGACGACCTGTGTGGTAACCAACACTACCGTCGTGAGCTCCTGATGATGGGCATAATGGTGTCCGAAAAATGTTGAGCCTAACATAAGCATAATAAAGTAATACGTGGCATCTAGTTGGATTTTATTCTTCAGTTATCAAGATGATGCACGGTCCAATACACATCAAAATTGCTGCGCTTAATAGACAGGAGTAATTATTTCTTACATTGTTCTGTATTCACACTCTACGTTATTTCTTAGTAGCTTGTTCGCATTCGCCTGCTCTGTAACTCCGTTCAACTGAAAATGTTTAAACGGAAATCCGCTGTATTTAGGCGAACTAAAGTTCTGTTCTGTGCTACACGCCAACCATATGGACTCCATGATCCAACCAAACTCTATTAAATTATTTCCAAGACCTATTTTCACCAGCACTAGCTTCCACTTTACGCCATGATTAGAAGTTTGTAAATATTTTTTCCAAATCCTTGTAGATTACCTCTGGGGCCAACCCACCCTCCTAAACAAAGCCTAAGAGGTTTGTGTTCCGGAAGGGGGGTAGAGAGACAGGGACGTGAAGCATACTTCACACCCACATCTAGTGACAAAGATAAGAATGAGATGAGCTATACCTCTACTCTAACAAATGACTTCATGTCGTGCAAGAGGACAACACGTGTAAGAGGACAACACGTGTAAGAGGACAACACGTGTAAGAGGACAACACGTGTAAGAGGACAACACGTGCAAGAGGACAACACGTGTAAGAGGACAACACGTGCAAGAGGACAACACGTGCAAGAGGACAACACGTGTAAGTCGTCCACTTCTCGAAACGTCTTTGTGACATCAAGTTGAAGAACATGGATAATTTATTAAGATGAGTTAGTGGCTTATTGATGTGGAAGGTAAAGGAATGAAAGGCCGAGCCCGGTGGTCGTGCGGACTAAGATGTAAAACTGCAGCCGTTTGACTGCTGGAATCGCGGGTTCGAATCTCGTTGAGGACATGGATGTTCTGTTTGTTCTGTGTTGTGTAGGTAGCGGACCTGTACGACGACATGGTCACTCGTTCAGTGGACTCTACTCTGTGTGTGTGTTTGTGTGTATGTATGTATGTGTATATATATATATGTGTGTGTGTGTATGTGTTTGTGTGTATGTGTGTGTATGTGTTTGTGTTTATGTGTGTGTGTATGTGTTTGTGTGTATGTGTGTATGTGTTTGTGTGTATGTGTGTGTATATATGTGTATATATATATATGTGTGTGTATGTGTGTGTGTATTTGTTTGTGTGTGTATGTGTTTGAGTGTGTATGTGTGTGTGTGTGTGTGTTTGTGTTTATGTGTGTGTGTGTGTTTGTGTGTATGTGTGTGTATGTGTTTGTGTGTATGTGTGTGTATGTGTTTGAGTGTGTATGTGTGTGTGTGTGTGTGTGTCTGGTAACCTCAACAAGGAGGCGGCCTAGGCCAAAATTGAACTGCAGCGCCTCAGACAAGCAATGGAAAATGAGTTAAAAATGTCTTAATATTACCTTCCCATACATGCTTCGGTCTTCTAAGTGGTCCTTCCCTTAGGTTTCCACAACAAAATGATGTATGCACCTCTCCCCCTTACTTGCTGAGTACCCCGTCCATTTCATTCTATTGATTTGATCACCCGACTAATATTTGGTGAGGATTACAGATCATTAGGCTCCTCATTATGTAGTCTTCTGCAATCCCCTGTTACCTCATCACTCTTAGGCCCAAATATCCTCCTCAGAACACTATTCTCACACACCCTCAGCCTACGTTCCTCCCTCAACTTAAACGATCAAGTTTCGCACCCTTACAAAAACAGGCAAAATTATAGTACTGGATATCTTAATTTTTGTATTTTTGGATAGCCAACAAGAAGACAAAAGATCCTGTACCGAATGATAAGAAGTGTTCCCTGTATTCAGTCTGGTTTTAATTTCTTCCTAATTAGAATTTTGATGCGTAAAACTTCTTCACAAACATGTGATCTGTTCCACCTTTACAAAGGAATTATTTATCAATCTTTGTATTGCGGCTTCTTCCTGCATTCTGATCTCGAAACATGACCATGTACTTAGTTGTCTCAGCATTTACTTCTAGTTCATTCTCCTGTTTAGTAACTACCAACAATTCCGTGTTGTTCTCCACAGTATGTACGCTACTGTCCAGTACATTAACATCATCAGCATACACCAACAGCTGATGTGTTCCATTTAATTTTAAACCATCCTAGTTTACCTGAACCTCCTAATGGCATACTCTTCAGAAAAGTTGAAAAGCAATGGCGATGAAGCATCTCCTTCTTTCAAAACTTTCTGCATAGAAAATATACCGGACAAATATTTGCCTACCCGGACTCAGCTATAGGTTGCACTGACACATTTTTGTTAGGATTGCTAGTTTCATTGGGATACCCAACTCATTGACAATTTTACACAGAATCCCCCCAACTGACTCACATGTCTTTATTGAAGTCTATAAAGAGTTGATGCATCACCTCATTTTATTCATATTTTTATCAAGTATTTGACGAATTCAGAATACAAGTTCAGTAGTTGATCTGATATGTCGAAATCCACACTGATGATCCCCAATAATTTCCTCTGCATATGGATTTAGCCTTGACAGCAGGATGTTGGATCAAATTTTGTATAAAGTTGACAAAAGAGACATGCTTCTGTAAGTCGTGTAAGTTTTAACACACTTCTTATAAAGAGGTACAACGATCAAATCCTTCCACTGCTCAGGCAATTCCTCCTCGTTCCAAAGAGAATGTATAAGATTATGGATCTCAAAACGAATTGTCCTACCCCTTGCTTTAATCAGTTCTGCTGGAATTCGATCAGCATATGGTGATTTGTGTGTTTTTACAGTTTTAATAGCTATATAAATCTCAGAGGCACTGTGTTCAAACACTAGTGGCTCAGCTGTCTTTATTTCTGTCTGCCTACATTCATTAAAATCACATTCATTCAAAAGCTGAGAGAAATTATTCCTCCACTAAATAAAACACTGTGTGTGTCTCCTACCAGTCACCCTTCTCATCTCTACTATATTCAGTCTAGGCTGGTAAACTTTTTTCATGTCACTGTTGTTCCTATAAAATTCTCTGATATTCTTTATTTTACTGTTAGTTCCAAGTTGATCCCATTTAGCTTTCAGATATTCTGCTTTAGTTCCTGAAATATCTAATAGCTTAACTTCTTACAGTGTTTACATTATGTACTTTGCTTCGGTTTGGATCCTGTAACCACCGCATTTATTCTGCTTCCTTTGATCTAAAAATTCTGAACATTCTTCATCAAACCATGGTTTATGTTGCTTCTGTTCATATAGGACTCTCTCTAGCTGAGGTTTTGATGTTTTCTTTCATGTTTTCCCAAGCCCTATTTATGCCTTGGCTATCATTTAAGTTCTCCAAAGCTGCAAAACTGTTTGTGATCTTAATCTGATACTGTTCCCTAACCTCCAGCTCAATTAGATTCTTGGCTATTACGTACTGTATACTCAAAGGAATGGCAGGTGCCTTGGTTTTCCAGACGGCATGCTATTGTACAGTGGTCTCTTTGCATAGGTCCCTGACTTTACAACCCCAAAAGGTGGGTGGGTGGGCGGGTGGGCAGTAGCCTGGTTCCGCGTGTCGCCGCGAGATGTCACCACTGGACTGCCACCACTACAACTACCAACGCCGTCGTCGCTGTTGCCTAGAAAGTCCGAGATGGCAGTGCGAGAGAAAGGAAATGGGGGTACAGGGGGGGGGGGACTGCCTGCTTGCTGCTTCTCTTTTGAACCACCCCTTTTGCTTCCACCCTCCCTTAGCCTTCCTCAAACTCCCTGGATCAATAGTCCAGAAGGACCTCCACACATGTTGCCCAAGTCCTAAAATGAGGCCAGTTATTGAATTACAAGTTCCAGCCAGGCAGGATCCTGAGTCCAACCCTTATTGGAAAGGGAATCTAATTTGGGTGCCGCTCGCCGGGCGTCATTTGTTCGAATTACGTACGGGTGGGGGTTACCATTATCAGGACTTGTGAAGAACAGAACCCAGGGCTAGAAGAGACAGAGAAAGACAATCCCCGTACGTGTGTATAAGAGGGAGAGAAAGAGAGGAAGGGATGCAATTTGTGAAATATATGCGACACTTGTGTAGTCATTATCTTAACACAATGTGCAGAAATTTCGCTACACAATTGGAGTGAATTGGCGGCTAGGGTAGGGTTCTCCTGCATATGACACAGACTCAAGGATGGCAGCTCGCCCCAGTACACACACAGACAAAAGTGAAACCGATAATCAAGTTGCACCCCCACCTCAGGATCACCGGACTTTTTAAATAAGTTTGTGACCTTTATAACAAATCAGCAATAATAAGATAATCCAGAAATATAGTGTCACTGAGACAAAGGAATATTTTGCGAACCTTCCTTCTGTATATCTACTTGGCCAATGTTAAGAAAATACAAGCCAGTTCAGTTTTCAGTGCAAAATATGCGAGGTCTGGAAATATTTCTCGTATTCATTGAGCTGTAGTTACCATGATACATTGGTAATATTTTTTGGTACTCAGGATGTCTCTCGGAAGAAATGACAGCATGGATTCGCAGGCAAAAATGGTAGGCTATGTACGTATAACGTAATATTGTAGCACCTTCGCCTAAAGATTTTTGCAGTGAGAGCACAAAATTGCATTCTTCATGTGCAATTGCGCTGCCTGTCACTGTCAACTGTACTCAGGTATTGAATGTTGCACAACAGTGCTTTTATGGTACATGTACTTTACAGACTGTCATAAATCATACGCGAGTCTTCAAGTGAAGTGCCCGAAGCTGCACTGAAATAAAAGAATATTTGTTTGCTCCTGGTTTCCTCTAGAAGTCAAGTTTGACTAAACAGATCATATAGACAGATAACTCGTTGCGCAGTTTCTCAGTTTTAGTAAGCCTTCCCGTAAAACATTTTACAAATCAGACGGTGTTAACAGATGATCAAGCGAAAAGTATTAAATTATATGAAACTTTTCTCGTTCGTGCCGTATTTGTCAGGCATGCAAATCACATCTGTCCCATTTTTAAACATTATCTTATAAGCAGCACGATTTTTGGAAAGGGGCTATTGAAAATAAAAAGTGTGTCTTAATTTTCTCTACAAATTTTATTTGAAGAGTTTCTCATTCTAAGAAAATTTCAGCTAGACGGTTCTTCATGTAAAGTAAAAGTTATTGTTGCCATATGTGAAAAAAAAACTTGAATTTCCTCGCCAGATTGAAAAAATTCTTAAATATCATATTTCATGAAAATCCCCCATTGGTTACCGAGTCTTTTTTTCAAACTTTCGGACACTCGTACAAAGACGTAAATTGGTAGGCATAGAAATTTGTATACTAATGCTGTGTTTATTGTGTATGATGGGCTGGGCATGTGGCGCGTATGGGTGAGGAGAGGGGGTTGTATAGGGTCTTGGTGGGGAAACCGGAGGGAAGGAGACCACTGGGGAGACCTAGGCGTAGATGGGTGGATAATATTAGAA
>Ga0123357_10003053_pt1 | contig 18989 bp, 19 predicted proteins | sample TergutEmb28metaG_FD_89873 | JGI IMG/M metagenome (GOLD analysis project Ga0123357, IMG submission 89873) | Embiratermes neotenicus P4 segment gut microbial communities from Petit-Saut dam, French Guiana - Emb289 P4 | ecosystem: Host-associated > Arthropoda: Insects > Digestive system > Gut ...
CAGCCGCCGTCGCGCAGGCGGGCACCGAGTTTGGTGGCGATGGTCGGGTCTTGGCTCATTTCTGATCCCCTAAGGTGTTGGCGAATCGAGATTACTACAACCCACAGCCTGCGCCGGGCAGCGGTGGCCGACGTTGTTTACCACTGTCGGATAAAGTGGAGACGTGGGTTTTGTCATGTCCGATCTGAATCTCGATGGCGACGCGCCGGTGCGCGTCCGTCCCGGCGTCGGCGAATGGGGCCCGGTCGAGGTGCCGGCCACGTCCGCCAAGAAACGCGGCCGCGTGGTGGTGCCGCTGCTGTTTGTGGTCGCCATGGTGGTGCTGGTGACCGCCGGGTTCTTCTGGTTCAAGGCGCTGCACGGCTGATGCGGGCGCGGAAAGTGGGGTTGCCGTGGGGCTGACGCGCGACGATGTCGCCCGCCTCGCCGGTTTGGCGCGCATCGAGTTGACGGACGATGAGCTGGCGCATCTGGCGCCGCAGCTCGACGTGATCGTCGAGGCGGTGGCCGGCGTGGCGGAGGTGAAGGACGACGACATTCCGCCTCTGGCGCACCCGCTGGGTATCGTCAATGTGCAGCGCGACGACGTGCCGCAGGTGACCGATTGGGTGCCGTTCCGTCCCGTCCTTGAAAAGGACGCTCCGGCCTGGCAGGATGACCGCTTCCGGGTTCCGCGCATTCTGGAGGAAGAGGCATGACCGATCTGACAAGGCAAGATGCCGGCTTGACCAGGCAGGATGCCGGCTTGACCAGGCAGGATGCCGGCTTGACCAGGCAAGACGCCGCCACGCTCGGGCGTCGGATCGCCGCCCGCGAGGTTTCGTCCCGTGAAGTGACCGCTGCCTGCCTCGACCGGATCTCCGCTGTGGACGGCGCTGTTCACGCGTTCCTGGCCGTCGATCGCGATCGCGCCCTGCACACCGCCGACGCTATCGACGCTCGCATCGCTGCCGGTGAGAAGCTTGGCCCGCTGGCCGGCGTGCCCATCGCCGTCAAGGACCTGCTGTGCTACCAGGGGCTGCCGACGACGGCGTCGTCGCGCGTCCTCGAGGGCTGGCTGCCGCCGTACGACGCGACGGTCGTCGAGCGGCTGCTGGACGCCGGCCTGGTGATTCTTGGCAAGACGAACCTGGACGAGTTCGCGCTGGGCTCGTCGACCGAGACGTCCGCCTTCGGCGCGACGCACAACCCCTGGGCGCTCGACAGGATTCCGGGCGGTTCTGGCGGCGGTTCGGCCGCCGCGCTGGCGTCTTTTGAGGCGCCGCTGGCCATCGGCACCGACACAGGCGGCTCGATCCGTCAGCCGGCCGCCGTCACCGGGACGGTAGGCGTGAAGCCGACGTATGGCGCGGTGTCGCGTTACGGCATCATCGCGGTGGCGTCGAGTCTCGACCAGGCTGGGCCGTGCGCCCGGACCGTTCTGGACACGGCGCTGCTGCATGACGTCATTGCAGGTCGCGACGCCCGCGACGGCACCTCCGTCGACCTGACGGGCACCGGCGCCATCAATGTTGCCGAGGTAGCGCGGCGCGCCGATGTCAAAGGCCTGCGTGTCGGCGTCGTCAAGGAACTCGGCGGCGACGGCTACCAGCCGGGCGTCGAGCAGCGGTTCCGCGAGGCCGTCCAGTTGCTGACGGACGCCGGAGCCGAGGTCGTCGAGGTGTCGTGCCCGCATTTCGTCCACTCGTTGGCCACCTACTACCTGATCATGCCCGCCGAGGTGTCGTCCAACCTGTCGCGCTATGACGGCATGCGCTACGGTTTGCGAGTTGGGGCTCCCGACGCGACGGCCGAACAGGTCATGCGGGCCAGCCGCGGGGCTGGCTTCGGGGCCGAGGTGAAGCGCCGCGTCATCCTTGGCACCTACGCGCTGTCGGCCGGTTATTACGACGCCTACTACGGGTCGGCGCAGAAGATGCGGACGCTGATCGCCCGCGATTTCGCTGCCGCATTCGAGAAATGCGACGTGCTGGTCTCGCCGGCCACCCCGACGACGGCCTTCAAACTGGGCGAGAAGGTGGACGACCCGCTGGCCATGTATATGTCGGATTTGTGTACGATCCCGGCCAATCTGGCGGGCGTGGCCGCCGGTTCGGTGCCCTGCGGTTTGAGCCCCGACGACAATCTTCCCGTCGGCTTCCAGATCATGGCGCCAGCCCTGCGGGACGCCCGCATCTATCAGGTGGGCGCGGCTTTGGAGGCAGCCTTGGACGCGAAGCGCGGTCATACTCTGCTGGCGGACGCCCCGGAATTGGCGGAGGCCCGTTGATGGACGAATTGATGGATTTCGACGAGGTTCTGGCGCATTTCGAGCCGGTCATCGGCCTGGAGGTTCACGTCGAGCTTTCGACGGCGTCAAAGATGTGGTGCGGCTGCTCGACCAATCCGGGCGACGAGCCGAATACGCACGTCTGCCCCGTCTGCCTGGGGCTGCCGGGGTCGCTGCCGGTAGTGAACCATTCGGCCATCGAGGCGGCCATCCGCATCGGCTTGATGCTCGACTGCTCGATCGCGTCGTGGTGCCGCTTCGCCCGCAAGAACTATTTCTACCCGGACATGACGAAGGACTACCAGATCAGCCAGTACGACGAGCCGATCGCCTTCGACGGGCAGGTGACCATTGACGTCGGCGGCCAGCCGTTCACCGTACCGGTAGAGCGCGCCCACATGGAAGAGGACGCCGGCAAGCTGACGCACATCGGCGGATCGGGCCGCATCCAGGACGCCGACTATTCGCTGGCCGACTACAACAGGGCTGGCGTGCCGCTGATCGAGATCGTGACGAAGCCGGTGTTCGGCACAGGCGCCCGGGCGCCCGAGGTGGCGCGGGCCTACATGGAGTTCCTGCGCGACACCGTGCGTGCGCTGGGCGTCAGCGACGCGCGTCTGGAGCGCGGTAACATGCGCTGCGACGTCAACATCTCACTGATGCCGATCGGGTCCGACGTTTTGGGCACCCGTTCCGAGACCAAGAACGTCAACTCGCTGCGCACCGTCGAAGAGTCGGTGCGGTACGAAATGCGTCGGCAGGGCGCGATTCTGGCGGCCGGCGGTCGCGTCAAGCAAGAGACCCGTCACTGGAACGAGGCCGGCTACACGACGCCGGGACGCTCGAAGGAGCAGGCCGAGGACTACCGCTATTTCCCCGAGCCCGACCTGGTGCCGGTGGCACCGGACCCGGCCTGGGTAGAGCAGTTGCGGGCGTCGCTGCCTGAGAACCCCTTGGCCCGTCGCGTCCGTCTGCGGGCGGCCTGGGGTTTCACCGACCGCGAGTTCGCCGACGTGGTGGGCGTCGACGGCGCACTCGACCTGATCGACGCGACGGTGACGGCCGGGGCGTCGCCCGCCAGTGCCCGCAAATGGTGGATGGGGGAGTTGGCCCGCCGCGCCAACGAACAAGGCTGCGGGCTGGACGAGTTGACGATCACACCCGTCCAGGTGGCCGAAATCCAGGGCCTCGTCGAATCGGGAAAGCTGACCGACCGTCTGGCCCGCGAGGTCATCGACGGCGTCCTGGCCGGTCAGGGAACCCCAGCCCAGGTCGTCGAGACCCGCGGTTTGGCCGTCGTCTCCGATGACGGCGCGCTGAACGACGCCGTCCAGGCTGTACTCGCCGCCAACCCCGACATCGTCGCCAAAATCCGAGACGGCAAGACGGCCGCCGCCAGCGCGCTGATCGGCCAGGTCATGGGGCGCCTGCAGGGCAAGGCGGACGCTGCCCGCGTGCGTCAACTAATAATGGAGGCGTGCCAGTGAGGCCCACCACAGATTGGGGACGTGTCCAATTCGGTGCAGACGGCTTGGTGCCAGTCATCGCGCAGGACGCATTCAGCGGACGCGTCTTGATGCTGGCCTATGCCAACGCCGAGGCTCTGGCGCTTGCTCTGGCGACCCGTCAAGGCGTCTACTGGTCACGATCGCGCCAAGAAATCTGGGTCAAGGGCGCCACGTCGGGCAACACACAAAAGCTTGTCGAGGCGCGGCTGGATTGCGATGGTGACGCCGTGTTGTATCGCGTTGAGCAGACCGGCCCTGCTTGCCACACCGGCGCCCAATCGTGCTTCGACCCCGCCCCAACTGACGGAAAGGTCACCCCATGATCGGGTTTGTCATACCGCCACCGCCCTTCCGTAACTTGTTCCACATCGGGGCGCTGCAAATCCACATGTATTCACTGACGATGGTGACGGCCATCATCGTGGCGTTTGTGTGGTCGACGCGCCGCGTCGTCCGGAAGGGCGGGGATGCCGACGCCTTCGAAAGCATCGGGCTGGTCGCCGTCATTTGCGGTATCGTCGGCGCGCGGCTGTACCACGTCTTCACGCAGGCCGAATGGTATTTCGGGCCGGGCAATGACCCTTGGGACGCCTTCAAGATCTGGGACGGCGGCCTGGGCGTTATCGGGTCGATCATCGGCGGCGCACTGGCGGTCTGGTTGTTGTGCCGTCGCAAGGGCATCTCGACGGGGGACATCGCCGACGCTGTCGCTCCGACGCTGCTGGTCGCGCAGGCCATAGGACGGGTGGGCAACTATTTCAATCAGGAGGCATTCGGAAAGCCGACGTCCTTGCCTTGGGGTCTTCAGGTGCAGCCGGCCGATGTGCCCGCAGGTTATCTGCCGTCTGGGTGCAGTACCACCAGCTGCCCAACTTTGCCGACCTTCCATCCGACGTTCCTGTATGAGGGCATCTGGAACCTGATCGGGTGCGGCCTGATTCTTTGGGCCGAGCGACGCTTTAAGCTGCAGCACGGCAAAGTGATCACGCTTTACGTCATGTGGTATTCGTTCGGGCGTTTCTTCATCGAGTTGATCCGCATCGACCCCGTGACCATGATCTTGGGCGTCCGCATCAACGACTGGACTGACGGCATAATCTTCCTGGCAGCCATCGCGGTATTCGTCCTGCTGATGAAGCGTTACCCCACCAGCGTCGACGAACCGCTCGCGGGCATGGGCGAGAAGTGGCGCGCCAAGACGGCGGCGCCGGTTCACCCGGATGACGAAGGCGACTTAGTCAAGGAGTTGGTCAACCACCGATCACCGGGTTCGGTCGAGGATGCCATTGACGCCGTGGATGGACCACCAGACGACGCGAGCCCAGCCGACGACGAAGAACCGAAGGCTTAGCGCCTATCAGCGCAGGCGGTCACAAGGGACGTACCAGGCCCAGTTCGACGGCCACCCTGGGCTTGCCACCTGAGTCGCGCCAGCTTGACACTCGGCGCGTCCGGCGACGACGAAGTCGCGCCAAGCCACCCCACCAGTCCGCTGGTCGTTCCGACTTGTGAAGCTGACGCACTGCACAATGAACAGAGTCGCCAGGATAAAGGCCGCAACGGTTACGGCGATCCGTTTGCGTTGCACGAATTGGTCCAGGGCGATTATCCAGGTCGCCAGCATGCACAACGCCGGTGCCGTCCCCCAGCGCCACGGCACTTCGGGTGCGCCGATCGGGAATTTCAGCGTGTAGGCGGCGAATGGGTAGAGGAAAAGGGCGAGCCCGCAAATGTAGAAAAGCGCTAGTCGGGTCTTTCCGTCCCCCCGCCAGAATGCGATGACAACCGGCACCAGTGACACTAGTGCCAGCACAGTCAATGCCCGGAAGCCGAAGTATGTGCTGATCGAGTCGGTCAACGCCGACGAGGACGTCAGGGTGCCACCAAACGTGTTGATGAGAGTGCCCTTCAATACCTGGGCAAGGTGCTGGGGATCTGAAGAGTACGGCGAACGTCCGACGACGAAATATGTCACCAGTTGTGCCAGACTGCCAAGTATGGTTGTTGCGGCGACAAGCCTTTGCCCGAGATGTTTCGAGCGGATCACGAACAGCAGTGCCAGTGGTACCAAGAAAATGATCTGAGTCTCAGATATCGTCCAGACCAGCGTGAAAATAACCGACGCGATTATCGCGCCTCGTCGGTGCGGCTGTGCGAAGAGTAACCAGAAGATCGCATAAATCGCCCAATAATGAAGGCAGCACAGGGTTCCGAGCGGTTCGACGCCGGCAATCGGCAGCATCGCGGGTACCAGCGCGACGGCGACGCGGGCCGGCCACGAACTGATCAAGAATTTCGACGCCCAGAAAGCCACTGCGCCGACGGAGCCGACGAAGACGCACCCGGCGGCGGTGGTCAAGAGCGCCCAGTAGTAGGCCGGCATCAAGGAGATGGCTCCAGACGCGATCTTCGGCAGGAAGTTCAAGTAGCCAGCGTACGGGGTGAACGGAAACCATGGGCTCGGGTGAAGCACCCAGGCTTGCAGGAAACCGACATTGTCATCAGTCCAAATGCGGTCGCGTTCCACAGGGCGCATGCGCATCCAGCAAATGGCGGCGTCAATCACCCAGACCGCTATCACGACGAGCAGCGGTTTCGAAGCCAGCCACGCGACGATGCTCTTCAATCGGCTCACTCGGTGAACTCCTCGTTCGGAAGGCTGTAGTCGACGTACTGGTCGGGGGTGAACCAGAGGGCTAGTTCGGCGGCCGCTTCGTCCGGGGAGCCTGATGCGTGGACGAGGTTGGCCACCGCCCGGGTGTCGCCTTCGCCGCGGCGTCCGGCATGGCAGAAGTCACCGCGGACGGTGCCTGGGGCGGCGTCGCTGGGGAACGTCGAGCCGATCAGTTTGCGGGCGACGGCTACCGCACCGTCGCCCTCCAAAGCCATCGCCACCACCGGGCCGGACTGCATGAACTTGATGACGGACGCGAACGCGTCGGCGCCGATGCGGGCCTCCAGATCGCCGTAGTGCCGCCGCGCGAGGTCGTCGTCGACCATTTGCAGGCGCAGGCCGACGACCTTGAGCCCTGCGTCCTCGAAGCGGGCGAGGATGCGCCCCATCAGGCCGCGCTTGACGGCGTCGGGCTTCAGTAGCACCAGTGTTTGTTCGATCATGGGTGTCCTTTCGCGTCTTCACCATCTATTATCGCGGACGGACGGGCCTCCCCGGTACCCGGTGACGGGTCCGCGACGCGTCGGCGCTACGATGGGCGTATCGGCCAGCGAACTGAAACGAGGCGCCATGAAGATCGCGATCCACTATAAGGGCCTGGAAATCGATGACGACGGCAACGTCAGCGGCCATGACGCCGGCGACACCCTGGTGCGACGCCTGATAAAGATGTTTCCCGAGGTGCAGTTGATCGGTCAGCGCAACCAGGCCTTCCCCGACTTCGAACTCACAACGCTTGAGGCGATCGACGGCGAGAACACCATAGTCATCAACATGGATGTCATTGAGTCGGTGCGGATTTGGCGGGTGCTGCGCAAGACGACAGAGAACCCGAAGATCATGAACTTCATGTGGCGCGACGCCCGGCGTTACGAGACGCAGGTCGAGACGGCCGCGTTGTCGCTGTCGTGCGCGCTGTTCCCGACGTTCGCCAACTCCGAGCGCATGAGCCGGGCGATCAAAGAGACGGTCAATCGCTGGGTCGTCCAGCCGCTGGCCGAACGGGCCAGGATCAGCGGCGCCAACCTGGGCATCCGGCTGGAGCACGTGCAGCCGCGTCAAGACGCGCCCGAACCAGTCGTGCTGTACCCGGCGATCTACATGAAGACGCGCAAGCGTCCGGATGTTTTCTTCGACGTCGTATCGCGCGTCGCCAAGCGGACGCCGATCATGGTCGAGGCGCGCCTGGCAGAATCCGACCTCGTCACCGAATGGGCCATGAAGCTGGGCCGTCAGCGTTGGGCCAAGGTGCGTCCCCTGGTGCCGCGGCGCGACGATTACTGGAAGGCGCTGGCCCGCACCACCGCGTTCCTGGCGACATCGGAGGACGAGTCGTACGGCCTGGAATACGTCGAGGCCTTGGTGGCCGGGGCGATCGGCATCTTCCCCGACAAGCCGTGGGCCCACGGTATCCTGCCGCCCGCCTACCCGTACTTCTACAAGACGCCGGCCGAAGCCGAGCAGATGCTTTACCGGGCCGTCACCGAAACCGCTGCGTGCCGTGACGAGTTAGAGGGCTGCGTAGATGGCAGTTTCATCCACTGGCTGCGCGACCATCACGACGACTCGAACTTCGAGGCCGCCATAGAGGCGCACGTCAAGCGCTGGTTCGGTTACAGCCCAAACGATGGTAAGCTGTAGTGGTTCGACGCGGGATGGAGCAGTTCGGTAGCTCGCCGGGCTCATAACCCGGAGGTCACAGGTTCAAATCCTGTTCCCGCTACTGATAGCCCCCTGACAAGCAGAAATGCAGGCCGGGGGGGCTTTTGTTTCGGTTTGTGGGTGAACCACCGTCGGTGAATTTGTCGGCGAGTCATTGTAGAGTGTTTTCATGTACCGGACCTACGCCATGGTCTGACACAATCAAGATCACAGTCTTACGACGGAAGGGCTATCTCATGTCGTCACCCGAACTTGCAGGCATCACCGCGAACCAACTTCTTGACCCGAGCGTCGACCAGGCCGCGCTTGCGCAACTCGCCGGCTCCCGCCCCGATTTGCACGCCGCCATCCTGGCGCACCCGAACTGCTACCCAGAACTGGCCGACTGGATCAAACAGACCAACCCGGCCGCCGCAGCACAGCGGGCCGCAGCAGATCCGGTTGTGGCCGCAGATCCGGTTGTGGCCCAGGTTCAACCAGTCGTCGCCGCACCGGTCGCAGCGCCTACCCCAGACTTCACGACGCCAGCCCCGGCAGACGCGACACCTGCTTATCAGCAGGCGCCGGTGATGCCGGCCGCGCAGTTCGCGCCGCTGACTGCGGCAAAACCCAAGCTCGGCTGGGCGCCGTTCACGTTGCTTGCTGGTGTGGTGATCGCAGCGATCAGCTTGTTCCTGCCGCTGGTATCGGCCAGCGGCTACGGCATGACGGTCACGAGCGGCAGCTACTTCAATTGGCCTGACGACCAGAACATCAAGACACTCGGCATGATTTGGCTCGTCATGCTGGTGATAGTCCTTCTTTTGACGATCTTGGCGATTGCTGTCCGCGCCATGTGGGCGCGTGTTCTCGCCGGCGTCTTGGGGCTACTCGTGGGACTCGCATTTCTGGCTTTCGGCGGCTACATGATTTACGCGATCGGCGCTGCCTCCAGTGGTGCCAGCCTGTTCGGCGTATCTGGATCGCCCGGGGTTGGCCTCATCATATTCACCATCGCGGCGGTCGTGATGCTCGTCGCGTCCATAGGCATGTTCATCAAACCGAAGCAGGCGGCGCCCGTCGCGTCGTAGTACACCCCGACTTGGCCGTAGGTGCGCCGTTGGCGGAAGCAAAATTCGCGCCTACGGTTAATGCCTGACGCTGTCGACGAGGTACTACAGCTCGGCGATTTTCTGAACGAGTCAGCACTGTACGGCGGTCTCGTCCTTTGAATGATTTGGGTGATATACAAAGCATTGGGGCAGGGAGTTTATCCCTGCCCCAATCATGTGCGCCCAGTGTTACCGGACCATTGTCTTCATTTGGTTGGCGCCGATGACGAAGATCACCGGTGCGGCGAATGCGAAGATGCCGGTGAAGATGGCAAACACGCCGGCACCCGACACGATGCTGAGGATCACGCTAATCAGGGCCAGGACGCATGCGCCAATGCCCAGGTTCATCAACATGGGTGCTTTTTCGGGCTTTGCCGCGTTCTGGATGCCCATGATGCCCATGACGATCAGATAGATACCTGAGACGAGCATGACGATAGCGGTGAATGTGACGAGGCCAGTCGATGCCACGTCGCCGCCGCCGTAGGAATTGGAAAATTGATTAGCCGAGTTAACGACGCTCGCTGCAGCAAACATGATGATGCTGCCGATGAGGTCTAGCGCTCCGAAAACGATAGCGACAATAGACCCCGCAAAAACCATTCCATTACGCGGCGGCCCCGCAGGCACCATTTGGTACTGCTGCGGATAGGCCTGCGGGTACGGTTGCGCGAGCTGGGGGGGGGTGTACGGTTGTTGAATTGGCTGGGGCATGGGTGCCTGAGCGGCAAATTGCGGATTCGGCTGCGGTGCCGCGCCCGGCGGCATTTGGGGGTAAGACACTGGTGTTCCCTTCGTGATCACTTTGGGCGCGCTTTACGCCCTTTGTGCCTATAGTCTGCCACTTGTTGAGTTTTGATGCGTGGTGAAGTGCCGGTGTCGAGATTTCGGCTGGTTCGCATATCACGTGCTTTGTGACAGAGCTTGCATGGCGGCCCAACTCGTGGCCGCGTTGACAACCGTGAGATGGTAGCGTTTGGCGGTGTGGTTGACACCGTCGAGACCCGATCTCGTGTCTTTGCGCGCTGGAAGGCGTTAATCGGCCAGCGCCACGTTGCCACGGGGGCAACGCCTGGTACCCAGCCAATCTCCCGGGTGTCGAAATCGTTGGTCGCGGCGATTGCCGCACTAGCCACCACGCTCTTCACCCTGATCGGATTGGGGTCGTTTCGCGGCGCTGCCCTGGGCATGGACCTGGGCATTTTCGACCAAGCCGTCCAGGCCTATTCCCGTCTGCAAACCCCCGACATCCAGATCAAAGCCCAAGGTGGGTTCAATATTCTGGGTGACCATTTCTCGCCTGTCATTGCCTTGCTGGCACCCTTCTACCGCATCTGGCCCGATGCCCGCATGCTGATGTGCGCCCAGGCCGTCCTGTTTGGTTTCAGTGTCGGGTTCGTCGGCTGGTACGCCTACAGACGAGGTTTGGGACGGGCGGCGTACGTTGTCGAAGCTTGTTTCGCCTGCTCGTTCGGGGTGCTTTCGGCAGCCGTCTTCGATTTTCACGAGGTCGCCTTCGCGCTTCCCGTCCTGCTGTGGGCCGTCTGGGCTTTCCTCGAGCGTCGGGATGCCCAGATGATCGCGGCGTGCGTTTTGATGTGTTTCATCAAAGAGGACATGCCGATGTATGCAGCGGGACTGGCGCTGGCGTTGTTCTTCACCGGACGGCGACTGTTCGGGGTGATTCTCGGGGCTGCCTCGGTCGCCGCCACCCTTCTGCTGGTGTTTGTCGTCATACCTTATTTCAGCTATTGGGGCCATTACGCCTACATCGGCTCGGGGGCTCGCGGTTTGCGGTCGTTGGGCGAGGCTTTGACGACGTTCGGCCAACACCTGTTCACGGGGCAGGGCGGGGCGTTCATATTGGTCGTCGCTGTGACAATCGGGCTTGGTTTGCGACGTCCGGTGGCGTTGGTCGTCCTGCCGACCATGCTGTTTCGTTTCATGGCGAACGACACGGTCTATCTCGGGTTCCATCTTCAATATGGCGCACTGCTGACTGGTGTGGCCTTCCTGGCGTTGATAGATGGCTGGGCCTGGTTAAGCGAACACGGCGTCCGACTCGCACGACAGTTACAGATGCTGCAAATCGCGGTGCTGGTGGTGGCTGCCGCCGCTGGGGTGAGTCGCTCGTCAGCGCTGGTGCGAGTGGGGTATCTGACGGGACGGGATGCCGTCATCGCGCAGCGTGCCGCCGTCGAGTCACTCATCCCCAATGGCGCTAATGTCGCCGCGGACGTGTATTTGGTTCCCCAGATCGTCGACCGCACCTCCGTCCAGATTGCTTACGCGTCTTGGAAGGACGAGACGGGCCAAACTATCGAAGCGGACTACGTCTTTCTCGACCTCGACACGATTTCATACGGGAATCGCCAAAACCAATGGCCGCAGACGCTGATCCAACAGTTGACCGCGCCGGGCGGTGGCTACGTCGAGATCGCCCACACTGGCAGGTACGTCTTGTTGCGCCGGGCCGGCTACTGACTCGATGATCACGACCTGGCGTAGCAACTCAGGGTAAGCTAGAAGGCCAATCACCAGAGGCGCCTGCGGCGCCACGATCTAGGGAGTCACCAGATGCGGCGTAACCGCTGGCTGATCGGCCTTGTTCTCTTCCCAGTCCTGCTCACCATGGCAGGGTGCACCAGTTCTGGTACGACGGCGCCTAGCCGCCAACTCAGCATCGGCGCGACGGCGGCTCCTGACTCGATGGACCCGACCGCGGACGACAATGCGGCCATTCCGCAGGTACTGCTCTATAACGTTTACGAGACGCTGGTCAAGCTGGACAGTGACGGAAACATCCGTCCGTTGCTCGCCAAGGAATGGACGATCAGCACCGACGGTCTGACATACACCTTCGACCTGCAGCCTGGCGCCACATTCAGCAATGGCGACAAGCTGAACGCGGACGCGGTGGTCAAGTCCATCCAACGCATCCAGCAAGACGCGTCGGTGACGCCCGTCAATAAGGCCGAGATGTCGGACGTCTCGTCGGTGACCGCGGTCGATGACACCACCGTCAAGGTGGTGCTGTCGACACCTAGCAACATGTGGCTTTACAACATGACGGGCAGCGCCGGCATCATAATCGACCCGGCCCACATGGACGACCTGGCGAACACCCCGGCTGGCTCTGGGCCGTACGAGCTCAAAAGTTGGGTGAAGGGCACGTCGGTTCAGTTGCAGCAGTCGCCGAAGTATTGGGGGACGCCCGCGCGCTTCGACATCGTCACCTTTAAGTACTACTCCGACCCGAACGCGATGAACGCGGCCATGCTGTCGGGCGATCTCGACATAATCTCGAACGACATGCCGCAGGCCATGAGCCAGTTCACTGACACCTCTAAATACCAGACGATCGTCGGCACCACGAATGGTGAGATCGTCCTCGGTTTCAACGACGCGAAGGCCCCCTTCACGGACTTGCGGGTGCGCCAGGCCATCAATTACGCCATTGACCGCCAGGCGCTGATGAACGCCGTCTGGGGCGGCCAAGGCATGTTGATCGGCTCAATGGTGCCGCCGACCGACCCGTGGTACGAGGACTTGTCGCAAACTTACCCATATGATCCTGACAAGGCCAAACAGTTGCTTGCGGATGCCGGCGCCACCAATCTGACCATCAACCTTCAGGTGCCGACGCTGCCATACGCCACCGGCGCCGCGCAGTTCATCGCCAGCGAGTTGAAGGATGTCGGCATAACCGTCAATGTATCGCAGTTGCAGTTCCCCGACGTCTGGATAAACCAGGTGATGAACCAGGGCGATTACGACATGACTATCATCGCCCACGTCGAGCCCCGCGACATCGTCAAATGGGCCGACCCGACCTACTACTGGCATTACGACAACCCCGATTTCCAAAATCTCATCGCCCAGGCCGATAAGACACTCGACCAGACCCAATACATCGACCTGATGAAGCAGGCGGCGAAGATCTTGGCCACAGACGCGGCCGGCGATTTCCTGTGGCTTTTGCCGAGCATCGTCATCGCCACGACGGACATCAGCGGCATACCGGCCAACGCTGTGACAGAGAGTTTCGATCTGACAACCATCGCTTCGAAGAGCGGGTAGGCCGGTGCCGGTCGCGCGAGCTTTGTCGAGGCGGCTTGCCGTCTTCGTAGCGAGCTTGCTTGTGGCGTCCGTCGTGGTGTTCGGGCTTATCAACCTGCTGCCCGGTGACGTCGCCGGAGTCATTTTGGGGTCGTCTGCCAAACCCGGCGACATCGACGCGCTACGTCAACAGATGGGCCTGAACGTGGCGGCGCCGCTGCGGTATCTGCACTGGATTGGTGGCCTGCTGCACGGCGATTTCGGGCTCTCGGCCATCAGCGCGACCCCCATAGGCCCGATGTTGGCGTCCACATTGGGGGTGACGTTCTCACTTGTCATCTTGGGAATGATCGTCGCCGTCGCTCTGGCTCTTCCCCTTGGGGCCTTCGCGGCGATGCGGCGGCGCAGGGTGTCCGGAACCGTCGTGTCGGCGTTATCGCAAATTGGCATGTCGGTGCCGGCCTTCCTGGCCGGCTGGGCCCTGGTGATGCTGTTCGCCGTCAAACTGCATTGGTTGCCCGCCAACGGCTACACAAAGCTGACGCAGGACCCGCTCGACTGGCTTCGCCGGCTGATCCTGCCGGTACTGGCGCTGGGAATCATTCAGGCGGCTGTGCTGGTGCGTTACGTGCGTGGCGCCTTCGTCGACGTGCTCAGCCAGGACTATTTCCGCACTGCGCGGTCTGTCGGCTGGACGAGCCGGCGCGCGCTGCTGCGCCACGGCGTGCGCAACGCCGCGCTGCAGATCGCCACCGTCATCGGCCTGCAACTGGGCACGTTGCTGGTTGGCGCCGTTGTCATTGAAAACGTCTTCGCACTGCCGGGAATGGGCGCGCTTCTGCTGGCCTCGGTATCCACGCACGACCTTCCGGTGGTGCAGGCCATCGTCATGGTGCTGGTGGCGTTTATTTTGGCAATCAACGCGATTGTTGACATGGCCTATGCCGCCATTGACCCCAGACTGCGGTCTGGCGACGCCACCGATGACGAGGGGGCGGAGGCATGAGGCGCCATCTTTCGCTTCTTATCGGCGCCGTGCTGGTCGGCCTGGTGGTGCTGTTAGCCGCTATCTCGCTGTTCTGGACGCCATTCGACCCCAGTCATGTCGACCCCTCGTCCACACTGTTGCGGCCCAGCTGGCCACATCTGTTGGGGACGGACAATCTCGGTGAAGACATCTTCAGCCGGATCATGGTGGGGGCGCGGGCGTGCATCCAGGTAGGCGTGATCGCCGTGGCCATCGGCGCCGTCATTGGTGTGCCGCTGGGAATAGTGGCCGCCGCGTCACGGTCGTGGCCCGGGCATCTGATCATGCGCGCCGCGGACATTGTCTACGCCTTCCCGGCGCTGCTGCTGGCGATTCTGTTGGCTGCGGCGAAGGGCGGCGGCTCGATTCTGACAGCCATGACGGCTATCGGTATTGCGTCGGTACCGGCGTTCGCCCGGATCGCCCGGGGCGCTGCGCTGCAAGTGTTGAGCCAGGACTATGTGCTGGCCGCCCGAGCCTCTGGCATCGGGCCGTTGCGCATTGCTGCCACCCACGTGCTGCCGAATATCGCGCCGGTGGTGATGGTTCAGGCTTCGGTCAGTTTCGGTCTGGCGATATTGGCTGAGGCGTCTCTCAGCTACCTGGGGCTGTCGGCGCCGCTTGGCACGCCCACATGGGGGCGGATGATCTCCGACGCCCAGCAATACCTTTTCAGCAACCCTGCCTTGGTGCTTTGGCCGGGCCTGTTCATCGCCCTGGCGGTCTTGGGCTTCAACTTGCTGGGCGACGGCCTGCGCGATCGCTTCGACCCAACCTTGTTGGAGGTGCGGTGATGCTTGAACTCAAGGGTGTTGGTGTCGAATTCGGGCGTCGCCGCGTCAAAGCGCTAGCTGGCGTCGACCTACGGATCGGGGACGGGCAACGGCTCGGCCTGATCGGTGAATCTGGTTCGGGAAAATCGGTGTTGGCGCTTGCCATCATGGGTTTGCTGCCGGAAAACGCCCGGTTGACAGGGTCCATAACTTTAGACGGGCAAGAACTCGTCAAGATGCCTGACGACCGGTATTCCCGTATTCGCGGCGACGCTATGAGCCTAGTCTTCCAAGAGCCGATGACGGCGCTTGACCCGACCATGGCCGTCGGTATGCAGGTGGCCGAGGTGTTGCGTCTGCATTACGTCCGAAACCCGAAGGATGCCGCCAAATACAACACCGACGCCGCCCACATCGCGTCGAATGCCCGGCAACGCGTCCTGGACATCCTGGACGAGGTGGGCGTCCGCGACCCCGAGCGGGTGGCGGCCAGCTTCCCGCATCAGCTTTCCGGCGGGCAGCGCCAGCGCGTCCTGATTGCCATGGCGCTGATCAACCGTCCGGGCCTGGTCATACTGGACGAGCCGACGACGGCCCTTGACGTGCGGGTGCAGGCCCAGGTGTTGCGTCTCATCGATTCGGAATTGGCGGCCAGCGGGGCGGCTTGCCTGTTCATCAGCCACGATCTGGCCGTCGTCGCGCAGGTGTGCAGCGAGGTGGCCGTCATGTTCCGGGGACGCATCGTTGAACAGGGCGGCGTCAAGCAGATTTTCGACGCGCCGCAGCATGCTTACACCAAGGCTCTCGTTGCGGCCGCCCGTCTGGATGTCGAGCCCGGCGAGCGCCTGCCCGAGTTGCAGGATTTCGGGGTGGACGATGACTGATTTCGCAGTGAAAAATGTCACCAGAGTCTTCGGCAAGGGCCCGTCCCGGGTCGTCGCCGTTGACGACGTCAGCCTGCAGGTCGAGCCGGGTCAGCGCGTCGGCATCGTGGGGGAGTCGGGCTCGGGAAAGTCGACGCTGGTGCGCCTGATGGCGGGGCTGTTGCCCGTCACGTCGGGGACGATCGAGTTCGACGGGCAACCCGTCACCGGCGTGAAGGAACGCGATCTGGGCTTTCTGCGGGCCCAGGTGGCGATGGTTTTCCAGGACCCGCGGTCGTCCCTCGACCCCCGCATGCGGGTGGATCGCACTATCACCGAGCCGCTGCGGTCGCCGCTGCTGAAAGGCTGGGACGGCCCGGCCCGCGCCACCCGGCTGGCGGAGATCATGACGAAAGTGGGTCTCGACCCGTCCATCGCCGACCGTTACCCGCACGAGTTTTCCGGCGGTCAGCGCCAGCGAATTGCCATCGCGAGGGCGTTGGCGCCGCGTCCGCGCGTCCTGATCGCCGACGAGGCGACATCGGCGCTGGACGTCTTCACCCGCGCGCAAATCCTCAACCTTATCGTCGACCGTGTCCGCGACGACGGGCTGACGCTGATCCTCGTCAGCCACGATCTGGCCATCGTCCGTCACGTCTGCGATGTGGTGTTCGTCATGCGCGCCGGGCGCATCGTCGAATCCGGGCCTGCCCAGCAGATCTACGACCACCCGGCCGATCCGTACACGCGGGAACTCGTCGCCGCCATACCACGGTTCGATTGATTACCCGATTTGCTGTGAAGTTCTGAGACCTCGCCGCTGCGGCCGTGGTGCTCCCGTAAAGTTGGCGCCATGAAAAAAGCCCTTCTTCTCGAGAACATCCACGTGGATGCGGCGACAGCGCTCAAAGCCGCCGGTTACGAAGTCGACGCCCGCAGCGGGTCGCTTTCTGGCGACGAGTTGGCCACCGCTCTCGACGGTGTGTCGCTGGTGGGTATCCGGTCGAATACGAAGCTGACGGCCGACGTGCTGAAGGCGGCGCCGGACGACCTGCTGGCCATCGGCGCGTTCTGCATCGGCACGAACCAGATCGACCTGGACGTGGCGGCGTCGCGCGGTATCGCCGCATTCAACGCGCCTTTCTCCAACACGCGCAGCGTCGTCGAGTTGGCGATTTCCGAGATCATCGCGCTGTCGCGCCGCCTGGGCGACAAGTCGATGCAGATGCACCAGGGTGTTTGGGACAAGTCGGCGGACGGGTGCAACGAGGTGCGCGGCAAGACGGTTGGCATCGTCGGCTACGGCAACATCGGGTCACAGCTATCCGTCGTCGCCGAGGCTTTGGGTATGCGCGTGGTGTTCTACGACATCGCCACGAAACTCGCGCTCTCCAACGCGAAACGCTGCGACACGCTGGACGAGTTGCTGGGCGAATCCGACTTCGTGACTTTGCACGTTGACGGACGCCCCGGCAACGCGGGTATCTTCGGCCCCCACCAGGTGGCGGCCATGAAGCCGGGCGCCAAGCTTCTGAACCTGTCGCGCGGTTTCGTCGTGGACGTCGAATGTGTGGCACAGGCGCTGAAGGACGGACACCTGACCGGCGCCGCGTTCGACGTCTACCCGAAGGAACCGAACAATGGCCAGCCGTTCGAGAGCCCGCTGCAGGGCCTGTCCAATGTGATCGTGACGCCCCACGTCGGTGGGTCGACGCAAGAAGCGCAGGTCGACATCGGCCATTTCGTCTCTGGCAAGCTGATCGATTATGTGGCGACCGGTAACACCATGTTGAGCGTCAACCTTCCGAACGTCGGCGCTCCCGAGGTGCAAGGGCGCCGCGTCACCCACATCCACCGCAATGTGCCGGGTGTCATGGCCAACCTGAACGCCGCGCTTTCGGCCCACCAGGCGAACATTGCCTTCCAGTCGCTGGCCACGTCGGGCGAGATCGGCTACACGATAGCCGACGTGACGGCCGCCGCCCCCGGTCTGCTTGCCACCCTGGCCGCCATACCCGACACCATCCGCGTGCGCATGGTCTGACCAACGTGTGCATGGTTTGATTCACCCGATAAGGTGGTGGGCGTGATCCCATCTGAACTCAACGTTCTTCCCGCCGTCGACATCATGGGTGGACGGGCCGTCCAATTGGTCCGCGGGAAGAAGGAAACGGCGCGCGACTTCGGCGACCCCATTGAGGCGGCCCTTCGCTGGTCCGACATGGGCGCGAAGTGGTTGCACATCGTGGACCTTGACGCGGCTTTCGGGACGGGCGACAACACGGGCGTCATCACCCAGATCGCGTCTTCCGTCCCCGCCCATATCGAAGCGTCCGGCGGGTTGCGCGACGACGCGGCCGTCGACAAGATGCTGAGCGCCGGGTGCGCCCGCGTCTCCGTCGGCACCGCCGCCGTCGAAAACCCCGAATGGTGTGCGTCACTGTTCGGCAGGCTCGGCGCCCAGGTGGCCGTCAGCCTCGACGCGGCCGGCGACGCGCTGGCGTCCCGCGGCTGGGTGCAGGCGTCGGGCAGCCTTTACGACACGCTCGGCCAGTTGGCGGACGCCGGCTGCCAGCGCTTCATCGTCACCGACACCACAGCGGACGGGACGCTGACCGGTCCGAATCTCGAGCTGCTTGGAAGCGTCTGCGCCCACCTCGGACTGAACGACGAGGGACGTCCGCGGGCCGCCGTCGTCGCCAGCGGCGGTGTCTCGACGCTGGAACACATCGTGCAGTTGCGCGGCCTGACATCGATCGGCATCGACGGCGTCATAATCGGCACCGCCATCTACACCGACGAAATCGATCTCGCCGCTGCCCTCGTCGCGGCCAGCCGATGACGTAGACTTGAGCGCGTCATTCAGCTAATCGGACCGGGAAGAGGTGCACCATGAGCGGGCATTCCAAGTGGGCGACGACGAAGCATAAGAAAGCCGCCATCGACGCCAAGCGCGGCAAGCTTTTCGCCAAGCTCATCAAGAACATCGAGGTTGCCGCCCGGGTGGGCGGGGGAGACCTCAGCGGCAACCCGACGCTGTACGACGCCGTGCAGAAGGCC
>Ga0123357_10003054_pt1 | contig 18979 bp, 17 predicted proteins | sample TergutEmb28metaG_FD_89873 | JGI IMG/M metagenome (GOLD analysis project Ga0123357, IMG submission 89873) | Embiratermes neotenicus P4 segment gut microbial communities from Petit-Saut dam, French Guiana - Emb289 P4 | ecosystem: Host-associated > Arthropoda: Insects > Digestive system > Gut ...
ATTGAGAAAAAGATATAACCTTCCCATGATTATGTGCGCCTAAAGCGATCGTAGTCCAGTGGTTAGGACGGGAGCTTCCCAAGCTTCTGACCCGGGTTCGAATCCCGGCGATCGCACCTCTCCGATTATAAGGTATTTATTACATCCCTGCAATATGCAGGTGATAACATGCTTGAGATAGATAGTTCCAGAGGCGAAGGCGGCGGACAAATGGTCAGGACCTCTGTGGCGCTATCTGCGGTCACGGGCATCCCCACCAAGCTTACACGTATAAGAGAGACCAGACCGACCAACGGCCTCTCCAAGCAACATACGACCGCAATAAGCGCTGTGGCGATGATGACAGGCTCGCGGGTCGAGGGGAACACCGTCGGATCAAGTGAGCTGACTTTCTATCCTGGGAACGAGGAACATCCTGTTCTGAAAATGGACATAGGATCAGCAGGCAGCATCAGTCTGGTGCTTCAGGCTGTCCTGCTTGCCGCAAGAAGGAACAAAGAAAGATTGACCATGGACATTACCGGCGGAACGAATGTCATGTGGGCACCCCCCTTGGATTCTTACGAACTGGTACTTTTCCCGCTCATGAAAAGGATGGGTATCAATGCTCAGCTGGATATCCTCGGGAGAGGATTCTATCCTATCGGCGGCGGACACGTAACGGTCACTGTGGACCCTGTGGGAAAGATCGCTCCGCTTGAACTCAACGCCTTGGGCAATCTGAAGTACATAAAGGTCAGATGTTTCATACAGCACCTTTCTGAAAGGATAGCCAAAGAAATGGTAGATGCATGCGTGAAGACCCTCGGAGACGGATACGACATAGATGTTGAGATCAAGAACTGTGCAGGGAATTCGAGGGGCGCTGGGCTCGTAGTTGTCGCTAATTACGAGAACGGCAAGCTTTCAAGCAATGTCCTTACGTCAAGAGGCCACTCCACCGAGCAATCGGGAATAGATGCAGCAAAAGACCTCCTTCAGGAGATGGATGCCGGCTCTACGATAGATGTGCATACGGCCGACCAGCTTCTGCCGTATATGGCAATGGCGAACGGCAAGAGCAGCTTCGTGGTATCGAGAATAAGCAAGCATCTATTGAGCCAGATGGATACTTTAGAATCATTCCTGAACGTCAGATTTGGCGTGGAGAGGAAGAACGATGGATATCATTTTTCGGTATCATCGGAGGGGTATCCCTGAGGCCGTTCATACATGTAAACTGCGCAATGTCCGCCGATGGGAAGATCGCGGGCGTTGATAGAAAACAGGTCAGAATATCCTCGGATGAAGATAAGAACAGAGTAAAGGAGCTCAGAAAGAGATGTGACGCAATTCTGGTCGGGGTCGGCACTATCATTGCGGACGATCCTCACCTCACGGTCAAAGAGCTTGATTACGACACAAATCCGGTAAGGATCGTGATAGACCCGCACGGCAGGACGCCGGATGACGCCTTGGTCCTGGACGAAAGAGCGCCGACGGTCATGATCACATCATGCGATTGCGATAGGGAATGGGACTGCGAGGAGATCATACATTTCAACGGCGAACTCTGTCTGGAGAAGATCCTTGAGATACTTGCTGAGGATATCGGCATTGAAAGCATCCTTGTCGAGGGCGGCGGGGAAACGATCGCCTCTTTCTTCCAAGAAGGGCTTGTTGACAGATACACAGTGTTCATAGGGGGGCTGGTGATCGGCGGAAGGACCGCTCCGACGCCCGTGGACGGAGACGACTGGGTGGGCGAGGCAGGGGTCAAGCTTATCCTCAAGGACAGCATGGTCATGGGTAATGGAGTGGTCCTTACTTTTGAACCAGAGAACAAATAAGTCTTTTTCACACTAATGCCTTTATAATCATAACAGATTGACAGAGCAGAGAGTGCCGGTTTTGAAAGTAAGAACAGAGAAAGGGGCCTCGGATCTGAGGGCGGTATGGTTCGACAGCGGAAAAGTGATGATGATCGACCAGAGGGAGCTCCCCCATAAATTGGTCACGGTGGGCTTCGATAACTACAAGGGCGTAGCTGAGGCCATCAGGAACATGACCACCAGAGGCGCGCCGTCCATCGGCGCGACCGCAGCCTACGGGATGTGCCTCGCGGCCCTCTCCGGCGTTGACCTCGATAAAGCCGCCAGTGACATCAAAGCGGCAAGGCCGACCGCCAACGACCTCTTCTTCGCGGTCGACCATATGTATTCTCTCTTAAGAAACGGCTCAGACCCTGTCAAAGCCGCAGACGATTATGCGGACATGATCGTCAACAAATGCACAAAGATCGGCGAGCACGGTTCAAAACTCATCAGGGACGGCATGAAGATAATGACCCACTGCAATGCTGGAGCCCTTGCGACCGTGGATGTAGGCACGGCGCTCGCCCCCATGAGGAAAGCATGGGCTGACGGAAAAAGATTCTTCGTATATGCGTCTGAGACAAGACCAAGACTCCAGGGGATGCAGCTTACGGCATGGGAACTCGGCCAAGAGGGAATTGACCACGCCATAATCCCCGACGGCGCTTCCGCATATTACATGGATAAGGGCGTGGATCTGATAATAACCGGCGCCGACCGTATCACGGCGAACGGTGACTTCGCCAACAAGATCGGAACGTTTGACAAAGCGATAACGGCCAAGTATTTCGGCATACCCTTCTACGTGGCGGCTCCCATCTCCACCTTCGATTTCGATACAAAGACGGGCAGGAACATCATCATTGAAGAAAGATCTGAAAAGGAGGTCACGGAGATGTGCGGGATGCGCATAGCCCCTGCCGGATCTCCCGCGTTTAATCCTGCATTCGATGTCACTCCCGCGGAGTTTGTGACCGGTTTCATAACAGAGAATGGGATTTTCGGGCCTAAAGATATCAGAAAGGTGATGAACAATGAATGAACAGATCGCACGCGGTAAGTTGGCAGATGTCTGCAGGCTTCTTTACGACCGGAATCTGACCGTCTCGGCGGGAGGCAACATGAGTCTGCGTCTCAATGAAAAAGAGTTCATAATAACTCCGACCGGCAGGAATAAAGGTCTTCTCAGGCCCGATGAGATGGTGCTTATGAACCTCAAAGGGAAGATCCTCTCTGATGGAAAACCGTCTATCGAAAGGAAATTTCATATCGCGCTGTATGAAGCCAATCCCGATACCGCTTCCGTGATACACTGCCACCCTCTGTATTGCACCGCCCTTGCGGTCAGGGGGGAGAGGGTGCGGAGCGCTCTCACTCCGGAAGGCGTCATCCTGCTGGGAGATGTCCCGATGATCGGCTACTTCACACCCGGCTCAAAGAAACTCTCGGACGCCGTTGCGGAGCATGCTTCGCATAAAGCGATGCTTATGGCAAGGCATGGCGCAATAACGCAGGGCAGGACCTTGGAAGAAGCATTCAACCGCATGGAAGAATTGGAGTTCCAGGCCAAACTGCAGATGTTAGCTGGTGATGCGGACGAACTTCCGTTGAGAGAGATAAAGAAACTTTCGAAGATGTGATCTCATGGCTGTGCTCGTAACAAAATGGTTCGGAGTCTTTCTGATTGATGAGAAGAATGGAAGGATCATTGATAAAAGGCTCATGCCGAAGGAACCTGACCTTATTGCGGAGAAGCTCGCATCGATGCAGAGGGGTTCTGTTCTTGAAGAGGAAAGAGAACTTGCAGGTACCTTGCCAAAGGTCTCTGTTTCGGGGGCGAGGCAGTCTGAGCTCGGAAAGCCGATATTCTATGATTCTTCTTTCATTGACCCAAAGTCCTTCGGGTTCACCGAAAGCATAATGCACAGTGCAATGCTGGGTCTCGGTAAATTAAGAACCTCGGAACCGATCCCTCGGGACAGGAACCTTGTGCATGCAATAAGGGGGCTGGATGATGTTATTGAAAGCACCAATCTCTTGAATGAGAGGCTGCACGAATGGTATGGTGTGCATTTTCCGGAGTTATCGGATATCGCGAAGGATGACAGATACGCAATGCTGATAGCTGAACACGGCGACCGGGAAAGCATTGTCAAAGAACTCGGCTTGGACATCAGCTCCATTGGCGCCGACCTTAACGATGGCGACCTCAAGGAGATCGTCGCTCTTGCAGATTCGGTGATCAGGCTGTATGAAGAAAAAGAAAGAATGGAATCGTATATCTTTGAGATCGCCTCGGATGCGGCGCCTAATATGTGCGCCGTGATCGGCGCTCCGCTTTCAGCCAGGCTCATATCATTGGGAGGAGGATTAGAGAGATTATCGACTTTACCTTCCTCCACTGTGCAGCTGCTGGGCGCAGAGAAAGCTATGTTCCGTCATCTCAGGTCAGGCAAACGTCCTCCTAAGCACGGCGTGATATATCAGGCCCCAGAGGTACACAGGTCGCCGTATTGGCAGAGGGGTAAGATAGCCCGAGCCCTTGCCGGTAAAGTGCTCATAGCCGCAAAGATCGATGCCAACAAAGGAGAGTTCAAAGGAGACGCCCTTAAGAAGGATTTCGAAACGCGCGTCAAGAACATCCAGGAACGCTACCCTGCGGCTCCAAAGAAACCACAGAGCCAGAATACATCAAAGAAGAAACGCGGCAACAGATCGGGACACTGATCCCTCTTACAAAATATATTTAAATATATGGGACAGATAAGGAAACCAGATAAAAATGCTGTCATCACAGACGCATCGCAGTCCGTCCAGCGTTTCATGAGGGAGTTGGACTGCAGGCCGATGGCATAAGGAAGGTTAAAAAATGTGGGAAATGAAAGAGATCAGAGAGTTGAAGGTGGGAAGGTATGTCAACATTGATGAGTCCCCCTGCAAGATCATATCGATCAGCACATCAAAACCCGGAAAGCACGGGTCCGCAAAAGCCAGTATTGATGCCGCAGATATCTTCACAGGCGCCAAAAAATCAATAAACGCTCCCGTGAGCACAAAGGTACAGGTCCCTCAGATCGACAGAAGGAAGGGGCAGATCCTATCGATACAGGGCAACGAAGTACAGATAATGGATCTCGAGACCTTCGAGAACTTCTCCATGGCTATCAACGACGACCACGAGAGCGACATCGTTGAAGGCGGAGAGGTCATGTACATCGTCGCGATGGGAAAGAACAAACTCTTGTAAGGTGACACCGTGCCATATGGGATATCCTATGCAGGTGCGGAATCGGATTACGATTCCGCTGACGCATTCATTTTGGGCATCCCATATGACAGGACATCAAGTTTTAAGGCGGGTGCCCGAGAGGCCCCCTTTCAAATAAGGAGGGCATCATATAATTTTGAGGAGATACATTTCGAGCACGGCCTTGATCTCCCTCAATTGAACATATTCGATCAGGGAAACTGCGAAGACCCATTTTTACCTGAAGATATGATGGATGAAGTGAAATTCTTCATGGCTCCCGCCATAAGAGATAAAAAATTCACCATTGCGATCGGTGGCGAACATTCTGTGAACATCCCGATCATTCAATGCTTTGAGAAGAAAGACGTCGCTCTGATAACAATAGATGCCCATCTGGATTCCAGAGATGAATATCTTGGGACGCCGTACAGCCACGCATGCGTCACAAGGCGCGCCGCCGAACACCTCGGCATCGATAATGTCTTCTCGCTGGGCGTAAGGTCGATCTCGGGAGAAGAACTGAGAAGGGATGACGTTGTTCCGCATATTACATCCTTTGATATCAAAAACAAAGGCATGGAATGGGCCGTGAAGAAGGCGTTGGACAGTATCAAAAATGAGCGCGTGTACCTTTCTTTGGATATTGACGGCATCGATCCTGCCTACGCACCCGGTACCGGCACTCCGGAGCCTTTCGGCCTCGACCCTCTGGATGTGAAGAATGCAATTAATCTGATCGGAGGCAGGCTGGCCGGCTTCGATGTGACCGAAGTGTGCCCTCCCGCGGATCCGTCAGGCATTACGTCTGTGCTTGCGGCCAGGTTCATCAATGAAGCGCTGGCCGTCTATTCCAAGAATCTTATTTGAACCACTGGTTCAGATATCCCGTTACCAGAGCCTCATACTTACCGGCTCTTTCTTTTGCGGTCTCCTCATCCTTTGATTCTGAGAATATTCTGAATGCAGGTTCTGTGCCTGACGGTCTGGCAAGGACCCATCCGTCGTCGAACACGACCTTCAGTCCGTCCGTGTGATCTATTCTTGCTCCGACGCTTTCTTTTGCGATATATTCAAGGACATGTTTCTTCATATCATCGGGACAATCTATCTTTTTCTTCACTGTATAATAAACTGGAAGTTCAGACATCTGGATCTTAAGCGACCCATCCTTAACGATGCATTCCAGCATCTTAGCGATGGTCATGCCTCCGTCCCTGCAATACTGCTGCTCCGGAAAGATCAGCCCTCCGTTCTCCTCTCCTCCGAATACGGCGCCGATCTCCATCATCTTTCTTGCGACTATGGGTGAACCTACCGCTGTATACTCGATCGTGCCGCCGGATCCTTCGACGATCTCCTCAACAAGCGATGATGAGCTTATCGGTGTTACGACCTGTCCTTTCTTTTTTGAAAGAGCATATCTGGACAACAGTGCCAGGCTCTTGTCTCCGCTGACGAATTTACCGTCGCTTGTTATGAATACGCATCTGTCGGCATCCCCGTCATGAGCTATTCCGAGATCCGATCTTGTGGATCTTGTCAGCGAGAGCAGATCCCTGAGATTCTCCTCGGTAGGCTCGCTCTGACGCCCCGGGAACTCTCCCTGCGGGTTGCAGTTGATCGTTATTGCCCTTACATTCAGCTTTTTTAATAAGAGAGGAGAGGTCTCATATGCCGCGCCGTTCGCACAATCGAGGCATACCTTCAGGTCGGCCTCCCTTATCGCTTCTGCGTCGACATTGGACACTATCGCATTGACGTATTCCTCTCCTGCGCCCCGTATCCTCTCCATGTCGCCGATTGAATTCCATAGCGCGCATGGGATGTTGTTATAATAATGGGCTTCGATCTCTTCTTCTTCTTTACGGCTTGCTTCCGTCCCATCGAATGATATGCATTTTATGCCGTTGAATTGAGGGGGATTATGGGATGCGGTGATCATCACGCCTCCTCTGACATTATCATGGGTTTTCACATAATATTGAAGGGCCGGGGTCGGCAGTACGCCCAGATCAAGAACGTTGATGCCGACGGACATTATCCCCGAGGATACTGCCATTTTGATCATGTCGGCGGAGACCCTTGTATCGGTAGCAATAGCTACAGTCCCTCCCATGACGACTCCGATGGCCTTTCCCATCTGGAGGGCCAGATCCGAGGTCATATCCTCGTTAACAACACCTCTTACTCCGTTTGTTCCAAAGAGCCTTTCTGGCAACTCACACCCTCCTCGCTGCCATCATTATTGATATTGTGTCGGCGCATGCCTTGCATGTATCCGCTGCCATTTCCAGCGCGAATATGAGCTCTCTGATCAACATGACGGCGCGGGGGTCCATTGGAGAAAGGTGAACATGTTTTATGCAGGAGAAGTACAATTCATCGATTATCTTCTCCTGATCATATACCGCTTCGATGCTCCCGGTGGTCTCCGCGGAAGCGACATCGATGTTCTCAACTATCTTGACGAGATGTTTGACCGCCGGTATCAGCTCTTCGGACATCTTCCCGACCTCAGCCCAGATATAGTCCGGGACCAGCGCGTTTGTTTCCATCAGAAGCTGTATGTGGATCGCTCCCTCTTTGGTCCAGTTGGCGATCTGGTCCATTTTTCTTATGAAATGTATCAGGTCTTCCCTCTCCTGGACGCTGAGCTCTCCTCCTGAGACATCTGCGCAGAGCTTGTCCTCAATCTTGTCCGCCTCCCTCTCCAACAGCATCAGCCTCTCGATGCACTTCATCGCGTTGACCCTGTCTCCTCTCTCTATCGCAGCCAGTGCGAGATCGATCTCGGTTACGGCATCCTGGACCACCAGGCCGTGGCTCCTCGAGCCCATCATTACAACTTCTCCCTTTCTCTTGGAGAACCATCCCATCATTCCCTTCTTGTCACTCAAGTCTAATCGCCTCCTCTACTCCCTCTTCAGGCCTTGCAAAGACCTTTGTCGCTTTTTTGTTGAACACGAGATATACCTCGTCGCCTATCTGCGGCACCTCGTCATTCGATGATACGTTATAGTCTATGTAATCGCTTGTCTCCGCCTGGGTCCTTATTCTCCAATAAGTTCCCATGAAAACTACTCCTGTAACTCTCGCTCTGAGACCATCATTCGCTGTATATACATTCTCTGGACGGATCGATATGACCACAAGGTCTCCCTCGTCGAACTCGGATTTGGCCGCCCTGATGGTCTGACCTCCTCTGAGCCTTATCACTGTCTTCCCTGTCTTCGTCTTGTCTGATACAGTGCATTCAATGAGATTCGTCTCGCCTATGAAGTATGCCGTGAATATCGATCTTGGGTTTCTGTACATATCGAGCGGAGTACCTACCTCTTGGATCCTTCCGGCCCTCATCAGTATGATCCTGTCCGATACAGACATCGCTTCTTCCTGATCATGGGTCACGTGGAGCACGGTTATTCCCAGCTTCTTCACCAGTCTTCTGATCTCATACCTCAACTCCACACGGACCCTGGCGTCAAGCGCCGAGAATGGTTCGTCAAGCATGAGCATCTTCGATCCTGACGCCAGCGCTCTCGCGATAGCTATCTTTTGCTGCTCCCCTCCGGAAAGTCCCGATGGGAACATTCCCGCGCGGTCGAACATCTTTACCAGCTCCAAATGGTCTTTTGCGATCCGGTCTATCTCCTCTTCGGACATATCCCTGACCCTGGGGCTGTATCCGACATTTTCCTCGTTGGTCATATTGGGGAACAGCGCGATGTTCTGGAACACATATCCCGTATCCCTGTCCTCGATGGGAGTGTCGGTCACATCAGTCCCATCGACATAGACCCTTCCTTCTGTGGGTTTCCATATGCCGGATATCACTTTGATAAGGGTCGTCTTACCGCATCCCGATGGTCCCAGCAGGGTCAGATATTCACCTTTGGCAATTGACAGACTGATGTTTTTTATCGCATAGAAATTCCCGAATCTCATCGATACGTTCTCTAATTTTATCTTCATCAGTCCAGCCTCAGTTCCTCTTCAATGCCTTCGGGGGGTATCCTGAAGACGCTGGCTCTGTTGGGAAGCCAAGCGACCATTACCTCGTCCCCTTCTGTATAATCGTCATATTTTCTGTTCGGGAGCTTGGATGACACCAGTCCGATGCCTTCCGCGGCCACTTCTATCGTTATGGTCGCTCCTTCATAGAGGATCCTTTCGACCTTTCCTCTGAAATACCCCTGCGGCGTCTCATGCTCCGGCTTCTCCTCTGTGGGCTTGGCAATCACCGGTATCCTTGTGGACCCTATCTTTATGGCGACCACAACATCAGTGCCTATCGGGATGTCTGTCCTCCGAGCTTTTATCATCACACCTTTCTCTAATTCTATCTCTGAGAATGCATCGCATACGGAATGTATCTTTCCCAAGAAGATATTGGACCTCCCTACGAAATTGGCAACGAACGGAGTTATGGGGTTCCTGAACACCTCTATCGGCGTACCTATCTGCACGATCTTTCCTTTTCTGATTATGGCTATGCGGTCTGCCATCTCAAGCGCCTCATCCTGATCATGGGTGACATGTATCGCAGTGAGGCCCATCTCTTTTACGAGGGACCTCAGTTCCTGCCTGAGCTCCAGCCTGAGTCTGGCATCGAGGGCTCTGAGTGGTTCGTCGAGAAGCAGAATGTCTGAGCTCGACGCAAGCGCTCTTGCGAGCGCGGTCCTTTGCTGCTGACCGCCGCTCAGCTCTGAAGGATATGCATCGGCCTTGTTCTCCATGTGCACCATGTTGATCGTGCTCCTCACAAGCCGCCTTGCCTCTTCTTCGTCCATTTCTTTGATCTTTGGCGAGAACATCACATTCTCGTAGACGGTCTTCGGAGGGAACAGAGAATAGATCTGCGACAGCATGGCCGCCTTCCTTTCGCTGACGGGCATATTTGTCACGTCTTTCCCGTCAAACAATATTCTGCCCCTGTCTGGTTTCGTCAGCCCGCATATCATCCTCAGGCATGTTGTCTTTCCTGATCCGGTTGGCCCCAGGATGCATAGGTATTCTCCTGCACTCACTTTTAGCGAGAGTTCATTCGCTGCCAAGCACCCTCCGAAGTCCTTATACAGGCCATCCAAGGTTATTTCAGGCACGGCGGGCACCTCTGCTTATCACTAACCTTACGATGAGCATGAACACGAAACAGATCGCTATCAGAATTATGGAGCAGAATGCCGCCTCCGAATAGTGGTTGCTGTTGATGAGACTCATGATGTATACTGGCACTGTGTTCACTGAAGTGCCGCTGATGGCCGTAGTGGCCCCAGTCTCTCCGAGGCTCCTCGTGAATGCAAGTATGGCGCCCGCAATGATGGATGATAGGATTATCGGCATGAGTACCTTCGAGAATGTCTGGAAAGGTTTTGCCCCAAGTGTCATGGCCACTTCCTCATAGGATTGGTCGACCTCTTCGACCGCACCGGCAATATTCCTTACAACAAGAGGGAATGTGAAAGCTATGTGCCCCATGATGACCATCAACAGGTTCAGCGACCCGCCCGCATATATGCTGGTCCAGAACAGTCCCAGAGAGAAACCGAGCGCAGTTGTCGGGATTATAAGCGGTACATTGACAAAGTTATCCAATATCTTGCCGAACCTCGTATCCTTTTTTCTTGCGATATAAAGCGCTACGGGTATCCCGAACACAATGTCGAAGATCACAGCGACGCCCGCGACAAGGAAGGATATCCCGATAGCCGATAGTAATGCGCCGTAGTTGATTCCGGCCATCGGCTGCGTCAGGTAGGTGAAAATGTAAAATGTCGGAAGAAGAACGATTATTGCCAAGAATGCGATCGAAAAAGCATCTTTGAGTTTTGGCACAGCCCCTCTGCTGATCTTCCTTCCGAGTTGGGGCCATACCTTTTTCATAGGTATCTTGAACCTCATTATCAGCACTTTGACTGCCACCAGCAAAAGAAGTGCCAGAACGATCATTAGAACGCTGATCAGTATCATCGAGCCCATGACCGTGGGATCGCCGGTTCCGCCGGGCGCTAATTTCATGTAATTTATGAATGTAGGTCCTGTGAAGAATGTAGGTCCTGTGAAAAGCGTGGATCCTGCAAGGGGCGCTTTATCAAAACCCATCATCTGCAACGCGATGAATGTTCCTCCCGTCTCAGAAAGCGACCTGGCGAAACAGAGGATGGTCCCCGTTAAAAGACCGGCGCGGAAAAGAGGGAGTGTTATCGTCCTTACCGCGGTGAACCTCGATGCCGAAAGGGTCATCGCGGCCGTTTCATAGTTGGGTTCTATCTGCTCCAAGATCGCCGAGAGCGATCTTACCATGTATGGGTACGTGAAGATGATATGCAGGAGTATGAGCATAATATACGGGGATACCACAAGCCCCAGTCCGGGTATGTCTATTCCGTTGGGCGCCCCCCAGAACATTACTACTGAGATACCCAATACTGCCGTCGGGAACGCAAGCGGCATATCCATCAGTGTATCGAGATATTTTTTCCCCTTGAACTGTTTCCTTACCAGGATCCACGCCATCGGGATGCCTACAAGGACATCGATCACAGTAACGATGGCTGCGATGCTGAATGAGTTCGCCAAAGCCAATTGGACGTGGGACATCAGCACGGAGTCCCCAAGGACCCCGCGTACTATGCCCCACTCAGTGAACATCTTGAGAATAACGAAGACCGACGGGATTATGATAAGTATGATAAAGATTAAACAGACAAAGGCAAACCACGCCTTTCTAGGCCTTTCATTATTGGAGATATCATTTATCCATTTGAACGGGGACATGAGGGAGTACCTCCTCTGATAATTTATGCATCAAGCACATTATCAAAGGATAGAGATGCTCACAACGTTATTGCCACGGACCACGACAGTGCCCAAACGCCTCTGCTCCTCACCAGCGCCGTTGTTCTCGGCTGTCTCGTCCAGAACCATATTCATGTATTCGTCGAAACCAGTGATTTTGCCTTCCAGAACCCTTCCATCTTTGAGAAGAAGCGAGACGCGTTTGTCCAGCGATTTTTCCAGCAGCGTTTGCGGCATTACCATATTATCGGGCTGACCATGGGCTATTTAATTAAAAGCTTTTTCATTTTGTATCCCGCCGCGAAGACTCAGACAGAAGAGAAAACTAAACGGTTTGCGTAAAATGGCCCATTTTCCGACGGAGGATGAGATCATATGTTCTTAGCCTGAGCCTCGATCCATTTCTTGATATCGGCTATCCTGGTACTCCCTATACCGAAATACTCGGAGAATTTCTTTGTGGTCGTCAGTTCCAGGGTCTGGCCCGATCTTTTCCCCGAGACCATGTCCATCTCTATCAGAGCGCGGACGTCATCGTATACTCTCGGGCCGCGCGTCTTGAAAAGCTCGGACTGAAGGACCGGCTGATTGTACGCGATGGTGCTGAGCGTGCGCATCATCCCCCCGGTCATCTCCGCTTTCGCGAACTTTCCGGAATACTCTGTGTATTCCGTTCTGAGCATCATTTTGTATTCATTCCCGATCTTGGCGATCATGATCGCCGACTCTCGGTCGTCATACTCTCTTCTCAGGTCTCTTAGGGCAGACCTTATCTTTTCTTCCGGAAGGCCGGTTCTCTCCGCTATCTCTGAGACGCCGATCTTTTCCGCGCTTGAGAAGAGTGCTGCCTCGACTGCGCCCTTCTCATCCACCTCAGTTCACCGCCTCTATCTCTTCCTGATTCTCAAGAGAAGTGTGTATCCCGGGCAATTTCATCTCTATTATGATCTCGCCCCTCGGAAGCGATCCCTGGAAAATATCCAGCCTTCCGTCCCTCACCAGATGGAGAATGGCCACGAATGTCCTCAGGTTCTCCATTATCTCCTTTGTGTATAACTCGTCTATCTGTATCGGGCCGGTGCCGAGTTTCACGATCCTTTCCCAAATGAACTCCACGTCCTGCTTGTCATCTTCGTCATGGGCCTTGTTGTCGAACTTCTTCGGGACCTTTTCCTCAAGTTCTAGTCTGACCCTTTCCCTCTCGTGGTGTATCTCCATCTCGGCCCTTGCCTCTTCAAAGGCGTCAAGCAGCTCATACATCGTCACCGGACGGATAGAGTCTCTGCAATAAGCCTCCCTGAAGGACACTTCGGGCACGATCATCAGGGGATCTTCGTCCGCCAGATCGAAATCGAATAATTCCTCTTCCATCGGTTCGTCGGACTTTGAATACGTCACTTCCGACTGCAGTCTGAGAACTCTCCATGCCATCAGCATGAGCTTTCCGGCAACGATCATGTCGAACCTGTTCTCTGTGACCTTCTTTGAATATAATCTGACGAATTCCTTGAGGTCTATCTCCCAGGGGTCTATCCCGTTCTCAAGGACCAGGCTGAAAGCGGCCCTTATCGACTCGTCCACGGGATCATTGAGTCTCTCTCCCGAGCCGGCCTTTCCGAGTATATCCATGTACCCGTTTATTCTGGAGTACGTCTCGTCGTCTTCCGTCAGTGCTTTGTGGAAAAGCAGATGCTGTTCCATATCTTCCTTCTTCATTATCCCATCCATTTGCATCCCATCCATCCTTTTTAAGTTTCTGTTTCCTGTTTCTTTAGCGCCTCTTCCTCATACTTAGATACTTCGGCAAGGTCAGGCTGCATGATGACCTTGCTGATACCCGACGGCGGCCTTGTCACCCCTATAAGGTGGTCGGCCATCGCCAGTGTTACTTTTCTTAACGATACTTGTATGAATTGTGCTTTGCCGGAGCTCTCCTTTATCCTCTTCGCTACCATCTCCGCATTCACGGAGTCCAGGAACATATCCACCTCGTCCAATACATAGAACGGCGACGGCTGATATTCCTGGATCGCAAATATGAACGCCAGCGCCGTGAGGGACTTCTCCCCTCCAGAGAGGGCTTCCAGCCTCAGCAGCTTGCCGTTCTTCGGTTTAGCGTTTATCATCAGGCCGCCGAGGAACGGATCGTCCTCGTTCTCGAGACCCATGAACGCTTCGCCTCCTCCCGACAGCTGCATGTATATCTGTATGAAATTCTTGTTGACCGCGTCATAGGATTGCATGAACAACCCTTTCTTCTGAGAGTTCAGAGAGTCGGTGAGGTCGCTGAGCTCCTTTATCTGGCTCTTGAGTTTGCTTACGTCGGTCATCAGGCTGTCGTATCTGCCCTTGCGTTCCTCATAGTCCTCTATCGCGCGCAAGTTGACATTGCCTATCCTTGAAAGGATGTTCTCGCATGACCTTATCGTGCGTTTTATCTCCTCTTCGGAAGGTATCGGAAGGTTTACTTCGATCTTTATCTCAGCGATCTCCGCCCTTATCTGATTGAGGTTCTCGGTGACGATATTTATCTGGGCTTCATTGGATGACCTGACGCCGTCCTTTGTTTCGATCTTTTCTTGGACCGATTCCCTCTCGCTGGACAGTTTGAATCCTTTTGCCACGAGGGCGTCCCTCTCGCCCCTCAGTTCTCCGATGCCCGCTTCCATCTCGCTCTCGATCCTCCTCAGGGCCTCCAGCTCAATGGTTATCCTTTCCATCTCTTTGCCGTATCTGGCAATGTCCTCTCTGCTTTCTTTGATCTTCTTCTCGACAGATCTTATCTGCCCTTCATAGGACTCGCGCTGCTTGTTGAGTCCGGAAATTTGGGTATCCAACTCATTCTTATCCGAGCGGAGTTCGGTCACTTCCTCGGAGAGTTTGTAAATGCTGTCCCTGACCTTGCGGATCCTTTCCTGCATCTCTGCCGGAGCGATCTCATTGATCCTCTCTCTGACCTCGGTCCTCTCGGTCCTCATTGCCGTTACGGAAGCGGTGATCACATCCAGTTCTTTCTTCAGGCCCGAACGCTGCTTCTCCGCCTCGTCGCACTCTTTGTTCTTCGTATTGAGCTCATCAATGATCTGCTGTCTGGACCTCTTCAATTCGGATATCTTGGCGGTGAGCTGCCCTATCTGCGCCTGAGCGCCCATACCCGCGCTGGACAGTTTCCTCATCTCGTCATCCATTGTGCGGATGCCGTCCCTGATCTCTCTGAGCTTTGTCCTCAGAGCATCCAGCGAGTCGTTTGCCGATCCGAGCTTTGCGCTCACTTCATCGAGCTTCGATTCCGATGCGGCGCCGAACTTCATAATGCTCTGTGCGCTCAGCGTTCCTCCGGTCATCGCGCCGGATGCCTCTAGAAGCTCTCCGCTTTTGGTGACAAGCCTTATGCCTCCCATGAGCGCCCTCGCCTCGGCTATCGTGTTGACCACCAAGGTATCCTGGAAAACGTACCAGAACACATTGGCGTATTTCTCATCATAATCGATAAGGTCTGTGGCGTATCCTTCTGTCTGTTTGACGGTCATTATCGCCTTCGCTCTGGGCTTACCGCTTATCATCTTGCTCAGCGGCAGGAACGTCACCCTGCCGAGCTTCTCTTTTTTAAGATAGGATATGCAGTCCGATGCCACCTGGTCATCGGAGACGACGATCGCCTTCATCTTGCCTCCTGCGGCAACTGATAACGCCGTTTCATAACCCGGCTGGACGGTGGCGAGTTCCTGAACGGTCCCGTGGATGCCTGTCGCCATCCTCTTGTTCCTGAGCTCGAGTATCGCATCCACCGCCTCGTCGCCTTTGTTCATTCTGTTGGATACTTTCTTCTCCGCCTGGAGTTCGCTGTACTCGGTCTCCAGCCTTCTTATGGCTTCCTTGAGTTCCGTCTCCTGCCTCTCCAGCTCCGCCTCTTTCCTCTTGGACTCCATTATCTTCTTGGATATCTCTTCCGCCCCGCCCATGGGGCCGATCTCCTGCCTTACTTCCTTGAGATTCCACTCGGCGTCCTTGATATCAAAGTCTGCGGACTGCAGCCTTTCATCCAGCAAGGTCTTTGACCTACTGAGCTCTTCCGCCACGGTTGCGGCCTTGGCCGCGGCAACCTCTGCTTCATGTTCCGCCGTCTCCTTGGAATCGATCTGCTCTTCCAATCCATTAAGCCTGTTCTGGAGTTTCGTATGCTCCCCGCCCTGCTTGGACATCTCCTCGCTGATCTTGGCGTCCTCGGCTTTTGATGCAGCCAGCTCTTTCTCGCGGCCTTCGAGTTGTTTGGAGGTCTCGGCGAGGGTTACGGAGAGACCATCGCGCTCGGCCAGGTTCTCGGCAACGGCTTCGTCAAGCTCTTTCTTGACGGATTCCTGCTCTTCGATGTCCTCCTCGGCACGTTCTGAGCGGTCCTTCTGCATGGCCATATCGATCTTGGCCTTCTCGAGTTTGCTTTTGATCTCCTTGTATTCCGGCCCGACGCGGTCCTCTATCTCTTTCTCTTTCGCCTTGACAGCGGTCTCGTTCTCAGCGTGTTCTTTCTTTATGGCTTCCTTCCTCTCGCTGAGCGCTTGGATTTCCTTAATGATGGAGGCTATCTGCTCGTTCAGTCCCTCGAGCCTTGCCTCCTCTATCTGTTTCTGCCTGTGGACGGATTGTGCCCTTGCCATTTCCAGAAGATTCTGCGTCTCAATGTACTTCTTGGCGTCTTCCTTGTCCTTTTCCAGCTTCTCTATCTGTTTTTCCAGTTCCTCGACGACGATCTTGATCCTGTCCAGATTCGTTTCGGCTTCCTGGCGCTCTCCTCTCGCTTTTTCTATATCGGCGTCATAGCTTGCTATTCCGGAGATCGCGTCCAGGACCCTTCTTCTCTCCATGTTGCCCATCTGAACTATTCGCGTGACGTCTCCCTGCTGGACCATATTGTAGCCGTCGGCGCTGATCCTTGCTTTGGTCAGAAGGCTGTCGAATTCGGTCAGCGATGATTTTTTGTCGTTCACGTAGAAATATGAGCTATAGTCCGTGCCGTTGTCTGAGATCTTGACATATCTCGTGAGTCTGACGATGTCGTCATCCCATGGCATCATCCTGTCGATGTTGTCAAAGACCAGGGAGACCTTCGTGTATCCCGACTTTCCTTTGGATTTGCCTCCGTCAAAGATCAGGTCTGTAAGCTTTCCGGCCCTCACGGCCTTAGAGCTCTTCGGCCCCAGCACAAAGAGGATCGCATCGGTGATGTTCGATTTCCCGGAGCCGTTCGGTCCCGTGACTGCCATGTATCCTTCCATCAGAGGTATCGTAAGTTTTCCTCCGAATGATTTGAAGTTCTCTAGTTCAATCTGCTTCAAGTACACGTCTTTGACCCCTTTCTAAGGGCAAACGCGAGCTTCCAACTCCGAATGCATCCCATTTCATCCGCGTGCGGATGAGTATATTGTATCGCGTGCGTTATATATAAATACCATTACAAAAGTGAGTCGATTTGCGACAGATCAGCGAGAGATTGACATCATGGAAAGGTATTTGGAAAATGTCGGATGGCAGGGTTCTTATTGGGGGGACGCTACCGCAAAAGCAACGGATTTTTACTTTGACCATTGGCATGGTGTGTTAAGCGACAAGAAAGAAGATTTTGAATTCCAGCATGGTAAGGACAGATTCTATCGGGGCGACTGCATATTCAGCGAGAAGACTGTACTTGGGAACGAAGATCCTCTGAAAGGCCGTGAAAAAAATTGGAGACTGCTCCGATCGATCGAAAAAGATAATGGCCTTACGGAAACGGAAATCTATGAATTGTTCCAGAAAGCAGAAAGATTCAGGAGCTTGTTCCCGACGCTCGCCAACTTCATGCCTTTATGGAGATTGGGGGGAGACTCTTCCACAAACCTGAACCTGGCAAAAGGCAGTTATTGGGGGGCATACAGGGATTTTCCGGACCTTTGGCTCGGAGACATTATGCTGTGGTATAACAATCCTGAAAAATTAGAAGAGAACAACAAGGGAACCTTTGAGCTGTTCAGGGCAAACGCTGAAAATTATTTTGATAAGTTCGGAAGCTGGGAAGAGTATATTGACAATAACTATCTGGAGGACTTCGTTGACAAAGACTATGGAGTCGTCTGCCTATTCAGGGGTGACCATTGTCCTCGCAATGGAGTCCTTGAACTCTCTCAGATCAAAGGTTTTTTAGAGAACGGCGCAAGGATCATCGAAGCCCGTGCTAAGAGATTAGCAGAGAAGGACTACTGAGGCCGCGTGGCTCCGGCTGGACTCATAAATAGTGTTCCAGATTCCAAACAAGAGTAAGGGGTAAGAATGTCAGCTTTCCAATGCTTACATTACGTTCCGAAATGACGATTGCTTTTTCAGGTTTGTATTCCTGAATGTATCTTTCCATGCTTTGCATCCTCTTCGGATGTCCAGACTTGACCTCGATCGGTACGATAGTGTCCTTTATCATGTGGACAAGATCCACTTCGGCCTCGTTCCCTGATCTCCAATAGAACGGAACCTCTTTTGTGGATGCCACCAATTCGGTGAGGGCATAATTCTCAGTCATCCCGCCTTTGAACTCCTCGTACATTTCATTTTCCGAGACGATCGATGATGATGGCACCTTTGCCGCCGCGCACAGCAACCCTATGTCCGAATAATACAGTTTGAAAAAGGAAGGGTCGGCATATGCGGACAACGGTATCGATGGTCTGCTGATCATGCTGACCTTGATTACCAGGCCAGCATCTATCAGCCATTGAAGCGCATCTTCTAAGTCCTTTGCCCTCGCGCCTTTTACCGCATGCCCGAACAGAAACTTCCGATTTTCTTTTGACAGTTGTTCAGGTATGGATGCCCATATTCGGTTGAGTTTTTGCACGATGTTCGGCGGCGCATGTTTGGCGAAGTCCGATTCATATGAGGTGACAATCTCAGACTGGATCTCCCTGATGACCTCCGGGTCGCGCTCGGCTCTCCACGCCTCCACCGCTTCCGGCATACCTCCGACGAAACAGTATTCTCTGTACAATCTCATCAATATCGTCATGAACGCTTCCGTTACCGGCTCATCCTTCGGTGTCGTCTTTAAGCGTTC
>Ga0123357_10003055_pt1 | contig 18977 bp, 12 predicted proteins | sample TergutEmb28metaG_FD_89873 | JGI IMG/M metagenome (GOLD analysis project Ga0123357, IMG submission 89873) | Embiratermes neotenicus P4 segment gut microbial communities from Petit-Saut dam, French Guiana - Emb289 P4 | ecosystem: Host-associated > Arthropoda: Insects > Digestive system > Gut ...
ACATTTCTGTCTCCTCAGATTGCAACGTCTATTAACACACATGTTCCCTTTTCATTATCACCGATTATAATGTCTGGTTTGTTGTTGGGGATAGTTCTGTCAGTTTGTACTTGTTGATTCCACCTTGCATCTTTGACTTGTTTCTACTGATTTTGGAACATTTTTATACCAGTGTTTTTGTCCAATTGTACCCCTGTATATTATTATTATTATTATTATTATTATTTGTAGATATGAACTATCAAGCTCCAAATTATGCAAGTTTCTCCAAGCTCCCGTTACTTCCTCCCCCTTACAGCCCTGTTTTCAAACGCCCTCCATTTATAACACGTTCTTCCCGTAATGCGAAAGACTAGTCTTCATACCCATGCAAACTAACATCTTTTCTTTTTGTGTGTTAGTTTTTACGTTTTAACACAGTTGCAGGGAAGGCGAAAGTTTAACTGAACGTTAGCAAGAATTCCCCCGAAATTAAACAGCTTTAAGTTTTCTATGTGAGCATATAATTGCTATTCCGTTACTCTGTTCCCCTGATATTTAAGCTTTGGCACATTTTCAAACGATTTATTAACTGGCTCCACATTATGATCCTGTCCTACAATTTGGTAACAAGACATGGATATTTATCGGCTTATTTGCCTTTTTCCTTCTAGACCAACCACGTGAGTATTGGAGCCGGATGGCTGCAAGAAGTCGAGGAAAGGGACTTCGTATAAGTTTGGAAACGCTAGCTGGTTAAGTACAGGGAAATAGCTATCCGGCTTTGGTACTCAGTCAGTACTAGCGTGTAGCAGAGCTTCAGGGTCTCTTTTTATGGTACACCCATTTATGTTTCTGCCCCATAAACTAAGAATTATCATCCTCAACATACAACACAAGTTGATGTGCGCCGTTCTGCTTGGCGGTTCAGTCACTCATGTTCAATGCACGGAATAAACGAAATCTGAAAGTTTGTTCCATCACAGTTGTAGATGCAGTAGACTACATGACAAGCATACATTTGCCTCTTCGGTCCAAATATTCCCCTCAACACCCAGTTCTCAAACCCTCCCAATGTCTGCATCTTGCTCCAGGCAAGAGACCAAGTTACGACTATATGGGCAGGATGGTGCTCGGTCTGCTTGTTTCAAATACAAACTATTCTCACAGAATCCCATCGCAATCTTACGGCGCTGTGTAAAGAACTGATGAGTAGTCGCTACTTAACTAATCCGCAGGTGGTACAGTACCTAGAAGTGAGTCGAGTCACGTGGTTAGGGGCAGTTATAGTACTCACATAGTTCCGTGTTGCCCGATATGTGCTGAACAAAAACTCTCTTCTCCATACAATATTGGTACTAGGCTATGGTACTGTCCAAAATAGGAAACCATAAACTTATCCGTAGTCAGGGGTGTCAGACAGAATATACTGTACGGCAGTGCATGTCAGGAGAGGCAGTAAATGGAATAAAAATGATGTGCTGAAGTAAGAAAGCAGACCAGTGCTTTTAGGAGAAGAGGTGACACTTCTATAGTCATATTCGCTCCCACCCTCTGCCACTCGTCTTGTACTGCATGCTGTAAACACGCTACCAGCGCACACAGGTACCTAAAGATTGCAATCGGACTCCACACATGCACCACGGTGCATCCTGTTAACGACGATGAACGTCCAAAAAATTTGCATTCCCATCAAAGCCTCGACGTTTGTTTCATATTTATTCTTTACGATTACCGTACTTGCTCTACACTATAGCTACATGAAGAAGTAAATATTTGCTACATGAAGAAGTAAATATTTATAAACAGGCGTATGATTAATAATATATGAACATCGCGGCAGGCCGGACAGAATTTTTGCTGTAACCTGCCCAGTGAATTCCTGGAACATGAACCATCAGCCTTCTATTCCGAACATAGATTAACCGGTTCTCAGAAATAAGACCAAAAGCGAGGACACTCGGCACTACGACACTCCAACCTCTGATAAGCTGGACAGCTATAGTGGTCTGTAACATTCCTTTTACCAGCGGAGATTCGCCTCATAATTTGAAGCATCCATGTTCTTGTCTAAGAGGTTACTTTTCTTGTCAACAACGCCAATACACGTGTGTCTTCTTTTGGGAGAAGCTACATGTTCGATTTATGTTCCAGGATTTCCTTTTTTACACTAGACGACAACTTCCTTCACATTCGTTGTTCAAAAACTTTCTTGAAACTGGAAGAAAAGAAAACAGTAACGTGTGTTCGCCTCTCTGCCCTATACCTTTCTAGGTTTCGTTAAGTACTCAACCACTAGAAGCTGAACGTAAGCGACGAGGAACAAAAATATATCTGCGAATTAAATATCAACATTATTTTGTCTAGACATTGCAAACATGACGAGAGCGAATATTTTGTTTATTAACCACACTATCAACTTCACCCTTAGTTCCGCTAATTCTCTTCTAGAGGGAGCCAGGCACCACGAGACCACCACTTTAACTTGCAAAGGTATTCGAACCGCTGAGCTCTTGAACGTGGCACATACGCTCCAGTTTTAGGAACACGTCTCAACGCAGATCGAAATTGCCGGAAGCGTTACAAGGAAGTTACGAATTAAAAAGGAAGACAGCAGAACGCTGCTCATGCACACCTGTCTTCTGAAAATGGGGGCTGAATTGTAACGAGTCATGGAATCGAATGTCATGATGCAAATGCGTGACCTCTTCATAAGAAGTTCTGGCACTCCCAACACAGAATATTAACACCGTTCCAAACAGCAAACCGACAGAGTAAGGGCGTCTAGCGCAATTTTGAGGCGACACAGCACAGAACTATAAACACAGTAAGCCTATAGGTTGAACAACTTTTCGAATTTGTCTACTCGTGCCCTCGTGTTACAGTATCATGGAAAGGATTACTGTCTCCTGAATCTTGTATGCATTTTTTTATAGTGTGTTATTATTTAACGACGCTATCAAGGGCTGAGATTAAACATATAGCATCGGCGATGAATGAATTAGCATCGGGCACTAGCTGAATGATTATGACAAGGTAAAACTTAAGTACTCAGGAGGGGGGGGGGGGCATGTTTCAGGACCGTTTTGTTCACCACAAATGCCCAAGTGGCCACATGGATTGGCACGCGATTGAACCCGTACGTCCGCAGTGACAGGCCGGCGAATAACTGCCAGAGCAATGGCACGGACCTGCATGTATTCTTATGAAACACGTAATTTCCGACATACCAGATTTGTCTGTATGTTATTCCATAAACCTTAATCACCTATGGACAAATGCCCGGGCAACTTTTGTATATTAATTCCCAGTTTCTTAATATGGTGCAGCAAACGTCCATAACCTACTGAAGTCCCGAGCATAATAGGATTGGTGGGGGGGGGGGGGGGAGAGACTAACTTAAAAACTTGTCAAACATGACATGGTGAGCTGCAACAGTCATTCCTCTGGGTTTTGGCAGCCTAGTAACTGGACACAAAAATTTCTCAAAAATATGGCTACGAGATTTTGCATGGCCAATTGTCCCAAATCATGGACGTACACTATTTAAAATATTTGAAACTGAAAGAGTAATAACAAATAAACACTTTTCTGGACAGTACAGTCAAATAATACGGTTAAGCCCGAAGTACACTACATCAAGGGAAAGTAATGGAACCTTTTCCCAACTGGCAGATTCTGATCAACTTAGCAGAAAAAACGTGTGACAAGAGGCGATCCCACCGTCGTACTTTACGTTTCCCGTCATTAATATTACCAACATGACAAGCGAGCTAACTTTTCAGGTGGGATCCATACTAGAATAATTCTAAGTCCATTCTTGAAATTTTGTGGTAACGGTTTAAAGATGTATTAGATCAAACGAACAGGCTAAACTGCTATGGTTGCAAAAATACAAGTCATATGAATGCAAATGCTCTGCAAAATACAAGTTGTGATAACAGCAGTATTTTCAGGAACAAAGCAAAGAAATAACTGAAACACAATATTAATGAATTTGAAACAGAAATGAAATATCGAGGCCTGAAAAGGCCTTTGAGTTTTCTTTGTAATGGCCAAAAAAGACAATCTGCTTGCACATTCCTACAGAATTTTTAATATACCCAGGGGAAAACACTTCTGTGACCTACATCACATGCATTAGGTGCTGGCCTATGCTGTTTAAATTAATTCATTCAATACAATCATAAATGCCATGCAGAGTAACAGAGATGCTCATTTCAGATCTTGGTAATAAGTCTTACACTTGTCGCATACTGTTGTGTGTTATGTATTACACAACACCTTACAATTAACAACAACAACAACAACGACGAGGGCTACACATTTCAGCTTTTCACTGTCACCAGGTCCCAAATATCAAATGCATAGAAGTAATATGTAAAATATTCTGCTTCAGTAAAACCCAGAATATAACAAATATAATGATTTCCACAGTTCTAGCAATGTGGCTACTTGTATGCAATAGATATTATTTCAATAACAATGCCCACAAAAGAACTTACAAAATAATATGTTCTGTAATGTTAATTTAAAAAAAAATAATGGAAAGGAATAAACCCAAATTTATTTCAGTACACTTAGCATTGCACAAAATCATTATAATCTCCAATTCCACTGTCAAAATGAAACACTAAAAAGGGTTATGAATCTATATAGCACTTATGTAATAAGAATGCCAATGAAATATTATTATTACGAACATATCAATGACACAGGAGTTAAAATTGAAGAGTCCTCCACTACCAAAAGGATAACAATAGTATTTGATGTTGTACATCTTCCATGCTACAGTCTAATATACACAAATTATGCCACCAACTAGTTGCACATATAGGAGCTTAGTATGATAAACATAAAAACCCTGCACAAATAGTTGGTAGTGAAATTTGTGTGGATAGCAGTAAGTCTTGCCAGTTTTGGTGTGGAATCTTTCTTCAAGCTAGTATGCTCATACTCTTTATCTGATACGTGGGACAGTGGACCTTTACCATGTGTGATGCCCTGCAATTCTCATTCCATTAGCAAAGAACGTTCCTAATAAATTTAGATTCCAATTACAAATAAAAAAAAAACTGTATGACAGTTTAAACTCAAATATTTTGCAACAATTACACAGAGCATCCCACTGTAAATACTCCAAAAGAATAGAGCATACTATACAACACCATACATGACTGATGAACTACCTGAATCCATAATTAATCAGTTATCCTCCATAATGCAATATCACATAACGAAACTGTTGGATTCAGCAGGACTGCTGCATGTCACTTGGCAAGATCAAAATTGGATGTGATAAAGCATTTTTTGGGGACAGAATCACTTTTAACAGATTGTGGCCACCTAGACTCCCAAATCTAACATCCCCTGACCTACTTTGTATGTTTTCTTAAAGTAAAATCCACGAAGAAGTAGCTGAAAGTAAACACTGAAAAACTTTTCATTACCGAAAATCCTTCCGTAAGATACAGTGAAGAACTGAAAACTGACATTCAGGTATAACAAGAAATTTATGCAAAAAATACATTATGCTAGAGTTTAAAGAAATTACACAAAACACTGACTTTCTAAGCCAATACTATGTATAGGGTTAGTGCATGATCACATTTCATCATTAATACTGTGCATGCCTTTGGTGCACTGGCTTCAAATGACAAAAATACATGTCAGTAGATCAAAAATTGAAACCCCTTATTTCTGAATGATACAACACAGTTTCACAGGGAATAATGACCTTCAGTTTCAGACAAATGTAATGTCTCCCAGCATCACCTAACAGTTCCAGTTAACTACACATGTTTTTCCTTGTGTAACTAAGATACAGCAGAAATACCCAAATAAGGAGCCTGCTTCCTTTTCATTGCCATTTGCAAAAGCTATGTAAAATGAACACATATCACAGAAAATTATGAATGCCAGTCACCTTGTAGATTTAAGCACAAGAACAACTACCCTATTGTAATGAAGTCTGGTATTTTGGGGTTAACAATAAAAATTGTCAAGCAAGTTTAATTTTGGTCCATACAGAAAATGTATGCAAGTTAACACCCAGCTGTACATGAGTATAACTAATACTTCATTTTTCTCAGATACGCAATAATAAACTTGTATTTAAATAAATAAGCAGTACACTTTTCCAGTCTTGTTTCTCAAAAAGCCTGTCAGTGGAACATGAGTGGACAGTGTGACCACTGTATGTTGAAACTTTAATGATTTTTGAAATGAGAACCAAATGTCTGGAATACAATAGCAATACCTATTTAAGCTAAGAGATCAGCACAACTATTATGTATGTGTCAAGGGCACATAATATGGCCCCTAATTACCTACAGACACCCTCTTTCACTTTATTATATAAGGTTTGAAGAGGCAAAAAATGTACCAATATGCATTATAAGATCATCATTCCATGTTTTTGTGCTCAATTCCAACAATTATAGTGGTCATAAAAATGCAAGTGAATGCATTTACATCTGTTTCTGCCATTTGGCATGAATGTCACCAGCGACCAGAATCTCCAGACAGTCCTGCCCATTGTAAAAATGGCCTCTGCTTTATATGTTATGATAAACGCATGCTGGCACTGAAAGAACAGTACTATCACAGGACTCTAAAAAAAGGTGTATGTGCACTCATCACAGATCTGAAGGAGTGAAAGAGCTCTTAAATTCCCACATTTAGGATTGTCCCCACACAAGTGTACCTCATGAATCTCACATTGGTAACAGCATCACCATTTTTCACATAAAATTAAACGTCACTAACATCAGACTACACTTACTTCTACATTTAACAAGCACTGAAATTTCAGTGAAGTTTAGGAAAATAATTTAAACAGACCTATTACATTCTCAAATTAGTCAGACATAACAAGACAATATCAACACTCCAAGATGCATACAGCTTTATTATACAGCTGGTCAATGGCTATAATAAGAAAGTGCTTTTATCAACCCCCTTAACAGCAAACCCTTCTGTTAAAGTGAATTCCGACAGCTGCGGTCTTAAGCAACTAACAGACTACATTCATTCTAACCTAACTTAAAGCCATGCTTACTAACTTCTTGCAGCCATGTGACTAGCTACGGTTATGTACCAGTAAAATGAAAGTATGTGGCAATATACTTCAACATACAGACACACAAATACTTATTTTTAAAATATGAACGCCTGTACTTACCTCTGTCAAATTTCTTTCCTTCTGGATCAATATCCTTCACATTAAAAATATCTTCAAATAACACACCCGCCATTTCAAACCGGTACCAAAATTGCAATTAACCTGTCGGAAGTACACATAAAAATCAATTTATCCACACTTTCTTCACATATTAACTGATGACTTCAAGACAAAAACTAATTCACTAATATCACCAATTAAGTAGGTTTTAAATATCTGTCGTAAATATTTTACGATAATTCTTTGTTTTGTTCTTCAAGAATATAGACCGTGTAGTAAACTCATTAGTTGTCCAGCATTAACATGGCGACTATTCCGCCTCGTAAAATTCCCACACAAACCAAAATATCGAAACCTCATTTATCTCCGTTACAGATATTGTTGCAGATGGGCTTTCCTAAGCACAGAGCGTAAGCTTTTCTTAATACGTTGCGACACACGCCGTCGATACATTTCATCAAGTACTTTACAGTAAAATCCTAACCTAGTTTCCCATAACCATCCTTTCGTTCGGGATTTCGTAAATTTTGTATTTATTCCGTGGACGCTGACATTAGACATGCTCAAGTGGTTTAGAGTCGAATGATGCGAAGGTGTTGTTAAGTGTAATTTCGTTTTGCTAAGCAGGCAGATTTAAGGCTTGGTTTAGTGTATGTAGTGACTGGTGTGCATGAATAAAAATACAGCCGTCCCATGAATTCACGATTTTGCTGTGTGTCAGTTATTTTGGCCGCCTGAAATATGAAATTAACACATCAAGTTTTATTTAAAAGTGCTCTGAATAAAAGGCTTACTTTCATTGGAATAACAAACGAAATTTGTTTCAGAGAGAAGGCCTTGGCTGCCACAGGAAACAGAGGTGTAATGCTTGCATCAGATTGGTTATTAGCACATGTAAATGATCCAACTTTAGATGACAACTGTCCTCGTGAATACATCTTATATGCATGCCCAACTGGTCCATTCCTAGAACAATTGCAAGCATTTTGGCAAAGATCTTTGTCTCAGTGTGGTTGGAATGGTGCTCACAACTTTATGCCTCATATCACATTAGTTTCATTCTTTAAGGTAATGGCTAAACAGTGATGTAAAGCTTATTATAAAATTACATGCCTATGAAATGTCATGTTGACAGTTAAGACAATGTTTGCTGTTGATATGACACAATGTCAGGAACAAGGTTAGCACCCCCGTGATAGATATGTAACAGGAAACGTGGAGTGACAGCTGTTAAAAGTGGTACACTTTTAGTTTGTCAATCTGAGTTTAAATTACATCTAATATGATCAATTCAGTGACCAGAAACCACAGGCTTGCAATAAAACTTCTATGTATTCTACACAGTATGTGTGTGATGGATTCTGAACACAATTAGCTGGCCATTTATCCCATCCAACACATGTATTTTCTCGTTCCTTATGAATATTTATACATATGGACATGGATTGAAGTACATATCACATTAAAGTCCACAAAACACTAAAAGTGAAGTATGGTACTGCTTTGTTAAAGGTGTTTAGGATGTTTGTCACCTATTCAAGAAAATGCTATGATGATAATTTAAAGTGGATTAGAAACTACTGCTTCCTATTGTCAATTGATATTAAACCAAAGGTTTAAAAAATATAACCTGCTGTCCACATTTCATTACATGACTTATCTTGTGTTAATAATGATCCATTGTTTACAAGCATTAAACTGTATCCACAAACAAGAATTAAAGTAAGCTTGAAATATTCACAGTTAGACCTATGCAAGAAAGCACATACATGTACAAACACTATGTTGTTTCACAGGCACCTGATGACTGTGCCCAACAGCTGGCCAGAACACTGAAGCATGTTGTTGAATTACAACACGTGAATCTATGCGAAACCCTGAGATTAGAAGCCTATATTTCCCAGAATTTTATGGGTTTCTTCGTTGCTGAAGAAAATGCAGATCTGCTTAAGAGGATAGCAATGCAATACGTGAAAGAAGTATCAAATGCAAGTGAGTTTGTAAATGTCTTCAGATAGGGCTACTGGTACTTTTGTGCATGGGTTGTGGGAGAAATATGGAAGGAAGCAATTAGGCACCTTAAACTACTAGTAGATGGTAGTGACTGAATATGATGTGTTGGTGAGTTGCCTGGTTTGTAGAGGCAGAACCCTGACTCCAACTTTCTCAGTTACCTCCCATTCATTGTTTAATCCACTCCCAAATCAACATTTTTATGCTGTTCATTTATTAACCATGAAGACGTAGTGTCAAGAGGGTAGTTTTCTGTATTCAGTTGCCATCTGCTGGTGCAAATACAAATCTGCCAGTTAACACTTTGAGTGTTGAAATGAGAGTTCTGATTTAGGAATTCATATTCATCTTCCTTTGAATATTATTTTTCTGTGCAAAAGACTGTTTACATATGGTAGACTAATTATCGGTGGCTTTTCAGTAAATGAAATGAAGTAATTTTTTATGTAAAAATGTTCCATGTGTGAATGGTTAAAACTGATTTTCAAATGGCAATTTATGTCATATCTTAGTTCATATTTTACTGTTAGTCTGGTCTGCAGTTCAAAAAGTATGGGAGAAAATATGTGATCATTATCTGCATACAAAATGGAAAATGCAAAGATGTCGTAAAATAGGTCACCACCATTTATGCTGCCATTTTTCCTATCCGGTTCTCTCACACTATCCCCAACATCCATCATCTGAAACATGATTTCTTAACTTACAGATAAACATCCCTTGCATGTTTTTTTGACAGTTTTGGTGAACAAGACTGCTTAAGGATAGAGGTAGGTTTCCTTACAAGTACTTTCCCTTCATTTTCTCAAAACCATTTTTTTACTACTTGCTGTGTCATCAAGTTAGGCAGTTTACTAGGCACTGCAGCACAGTGCTTAGCACTCTTGCATCTTATTCAGGAATATTTCACAAACAGGTGTCTGGAAACGAAGTCATAGCGGTACACTTGTCACATGAGACATGGAGGAAATGACACTACATTTTGTATGAGGTCATGCATTCCAGAAATGGACTTGCAGAAGTATAACTAGGTGCTGAGGAAATGTAATTACCGCAATATAAAATTATGAATTCTAGTCTCTAAGTTTTTGGTTCATAATTATTTAGTTTGCTAACATCATGAATATACAGTGCAGCTGTAATCAGATACACAACCAACATCAGACACAAATTTGATTACTTCTTTTTGACAGAGGCTATCCCATTGTGTAGTAACAAATTTGTATAATGTATTATATACCATCAATACACAACAATATATCAGTACAGTGATATAATGTATACAGTCAGGTCACATTACAGCAACATGTTTCGACCGTAAATGGTCATTTTCAGGCCAATTGAGAACATTTTTAAGGTACAATAATGTGAACACTCAATGGGATCCCATTTCATTTACAGTAAAAGTTAAAATAACATATGATGAAATTCTTATTTATAACTGAAACTTTAAAAAGACTGTAATCAAGTAAATTAGTAATCTTCAAGTTACTATATTGTTGTGGGCCTCTATATGGATGCTAAAACTATAGTACTATATCTATGAATCAATAACCAAGTGAAAAACATGTCATTACAAATTGTAATGACATATGTTTTTCACTTGGTAATCGATGTATAGATAGAGTACTATTGTTTTACACCCTTCTCAAATACCAAGGTTCTACTAATTGAGTTCCTGAATACCAGCTGTGGTCGGATCTCGCAACCTTCCATTGTACCAGTACATCGAAGTCTTTACTTCATAATCGTAATACGTCGGACACCCAAGGGACTAGAATTATTGACCTTCCACAACAATAAACTGAGTTTACCAATTCACTACACGCGTTTCAAGCTACGTACGTGTGATCACTCGTAAAATTAACCATGAACAACGTTGAATAACTCACCATGGGAACATTCAGTGGTCCCACAGTTAGCCAAGAATAAGTTAAATGAATAACGATAGCTATACAACAGTGCAACGACCAAATGACAGTGGTCTCGTGAACAGAAACTAAACCACAACAGTTCCACAATGTACGTAACCAACTGACTTCTACATAATACATACGGGATGCAGTGGTTACATACTTCAATTGCAATGGTAATGACATATGTTTTTCACTTGGTTATCGATGCATAGATATAGTACTATTATTTTAGCACCCATATAGAGGCCTGCAACAATATAGTAACTTGAAGATTATTAATTTACTTGATTACCATCTTTTTAAAGTTTTAGTTAAAAATAAGAATTTCATCATACATTATTTTTACTTTTACTGTAAATGAAATGGGATCCCATTGAGTGTTCTTTATTGGCTTGAAAATGACTGTCGAAATATGTTGCCGTAATGTGACCTGACTGTATATATTATATCACTGTACTGATATACTGTTGTATATTGACAGTATATAATACATTATACAAACTTGATTACTCCTGTTTTACTGCTTTAAAGTAAAACTTATTACAGATTTAGAAGTGGTGTGTTTGTTATTCCTTTACAGTAATTAATGATAATTATGAACATCTTGATGCCCTCTCTGCTTGTTTCCCATGGTGCGCTACTGCGACAGATAGATATGTACCTCGAGGAGTCAAATGTAAGAAAGGATTGCCCTAATCTATGTGACACACCATAAATGTTATTTTGCAGCATGAATAAAATTTCTAAGTTACATCATTAGATTTGTTTGCAATGTTTTTATGTGACTGGAAAATGGATACCAAAGTACAGACTTGGTGTTGAAGGGAAAACAGGAAAACTACAGAAATAAATAATTTTACTGTGGAGTGTAAGATTTCAATGTTTTAAACAACATCTTCGTATATTATTTAATTACATATGTTGTAAGGTTTGTTATTCCTCTTTTCCCTGGATGCTAGTAAGAAGCATGAAAACATTTCTATGCTGTAGATGTCATTTTATGGCTAAGCTTTTGCTTGTTCCCTTACAGCCCCCTGATTAGAACATTCCAGTGTTCTGAATATGCAATTATACTTTTATTGCATTCACTACAAGAATTTATGATCATGCAGTGTTTTCCATTATAGAAACAATTTAATGTGCATGACAGCATGTATGTTACAAACGGGGCTCAGTGCCAGCATGAATATAAAATATATACCATTTTCACTGTTTGTCAGCACTACATTACATGGGACAGACTTCAGAAGAATAAAGAAGTGAGCAGTGAATGTTGATGGATTATTTCATAGTTTACATGGTACTTATCACTAATCTGAAAGCTCAAGTCTTCCCATCCTCCACTGAATAATACTCATGCATATATCCAAAGAGTGAGCCAATAGATTTTAGTTACAATTGTTTATAAAACTTGAAGTCCACCATCCATAACCAATTCTGTTATTTATCAACATACCTAAAGGCTGCAAGGAAATAAATACAACACTCGGGGAAGAAACATCAAGGGATTAATGTTGTCAACCTGACTTTAATATGTTCCATATCTGTGCATTAAAGTAATAAATGTGCTTACCAGAATGCATTTGTTGGTTCACTGTATACATGTGATTTGTCAATGTTTATTTATTTATTATCTCCATGAAGCAGGGGGCAGCATCCTTCTTGAGAAGCCAACAGTCACTCAACTGGCCAAGAAATTCCTCGCCTTGTATGCAGCTGAAACATTCATGACCATGCTCATCTTGAACTGAGCACAGTTAACACTCATTCATTCCAGTATTATCCTCGCATATAGTCCTAAGTACCCAATGTGGTCTCTTCCCTTCAAGATTTCAAACAAAGTACCATTGTCTCATATCTCATATTTATGCCACTGCTGCCTGATTTGACCATCCTTACATTTGGTGAAGCTCAGGTACACACCCATAATTTTTACTTGGGGGTGGGGGTTGCTGGCCCTGAGGCTATACACAAAATTCATGTGGGTAAGAAGTGTTCGTATGCTGTGTGTGTTGTATCACCATGAAAATTTAGTACAAATAATTTATCTGTATTTTATATTGTAGCATATATTGTGAATCACATATTTGAAGCTTAATATTTTATAATTGTACATTGGCTTGGTTGTCTTTGTAATATGTCCTTACAAAAATCACCACCCTCAAGATGGCCACACAAGGTGACCGAAACATGTAGGAGGTTTACAACAATAATAATGTAGTAAATTCATATCTTTTCATATTCACTTGATGGTTTTATTTTCACTGTGAACCATTATATGCATTCAGCAGATGCTTAGTTTGAATCTAAACTTTAAGATTAATCATCATGAAAGCAGTTCTCTGTCCTGGGAAAACACTGGCCAGTACACTGGTTCCTCTTACATCCTTCTGACCTCACTACTGATAATAAAAGATCCATTAGAGCATGAAACATAAGATACAACCCCTACTCTTTGCATTTCTTACATTTCTGTGGAGATTGAACATCCAGTTTCATGAATACTGTGTCTATGTTCAGCATGTTTTCAGTGCTTGTTTACTTGTACATATTGCATGTTTCAGGACACATTGGTAAGGTTACAGTACTTCAATGTCCAAAGTCACACTGGGCTCTCATGTCATATACTAATGTGCTGTGTACGATACTACTTTTCATATGCTTGATTTCAAAGCACTTTTCATACGAAAACAAGGGCAACACAGCTGAATTCTTTGACCAGGCTCTTGAAAATCATGACAGCATGTCAGTAAGTACACAACTGCCCAGATCACTACTACAACACTGAAACTCCTTCAGTCCATCATTAGATAATCTGAAAATCCTGACAGTCCAGCACTTGAGCAAAGTAGTCCTAAAACCGTAAGTTTTGCTTTATACAACAAAAAAGTTTCATCAACAAACAGGCCGATCTCACAGACAAGTTCCTGAAGAGCTCCAAGAGTGTGCATGTGAACCATTCCTGACCACCTATCTCCTACGCCATCACTTCAACTACAAAGACCCAGAAAATAACAGGACTCTGATGACCCTCAACCAGCAGGAAGAGGAGAGATCCACATGGAATACTATTCTGATTAGTTGTGCAGCCCAAGTATAGGAGCAATAAAAAAAATTACGTGCAAGAACATAGGTCAGTATAGGTACCATCTGAAAATCCCGCACACGTTCAGTAGGATGGGTGCTGGAGTAACAGAATCTTATTATATTATGGATTGGACTGATACACGACCTGTATGATACTTACACAGTACTTACTGAATTGTAGCTATTACCCTAGAGCCTCATGTCAAGTCACTTCACCTGACGTTAGCATACCAGTTTGCGCCTGCACAGTTTACTGCCCTGAAGACACTTGTGGAAGAACTAGACTCCTCTGCACCAGCCACTTGGGAGCTCCGCCTTTACTCTCGAGATACAAGAGTCACTTCTAAACAGGTTAGTTAAACCACCACATACTGTGAAAACAGTTAACTAAAATGACACTCAACAGACAGTTAAGATTAACCAAGCTAATGGAAGCATATCTCAGGAAGGTGAAAGCTTCTTTTCAGCAAAATATTCAAACAGCTACTAAGTATGAACATTAAGAACTTAACCTTATAATATAACGAAAAATCTACATAAAAATGTATGTAACCATATTAATTACAAATAAAAATTAATGAATCTTCTCAATATCATACTGAAGGAACATACGTGCCATTGTGCCTAGGCTTCATGCCTTGTCAAATGTAACTACTTAACTAGCTACATGGAGCAGTCCACCAGAAATGGGTACATGCTGAGCTGGTCAACAAGTCTGACTTTTGTGGAACAGGGATGTTCATTGCTGTTTTCACAGAAGTGCAACATCCCATTTAACCTTTTGGCACCGGGATTATTTTTTTAATTTTAGCACACCCTGTATATTAAATGTGAATAAAACAGGAACCAAATATGTTAGATTTATGAAACAAACTGCATTTTGAAGAGGAAAAAACGGAGAGTATATACCGTGTTTAAATTATTCAGTACCTATATTTGTTGAATAAATATATAAAATGCAACATTTAGAGATTAGCGGTGCGGTACAACCACTATAGTCGTCGTTAGGCGTCAGAAGGTTAATGTCATTCTCCCAACTAATCTTAAGTGATCCCTTCCCCTTACATTTTCCAACTCAAATTTTCTATGAAACTTCCAGATGTATGCCATGCATTCCACCTGCCTTGTCCTTCTTGATTTGATCATTAATAATATTTAAGAGTGCAAATTTTGAATCCCCTCATTATGCAATTTCTTGATCTTCTTGTTAATGACTAGATATAAATTGCTGACAAGACATCAGGTTTGACCTCAGAAATTTCTGTTCCATTCTGCCATTATAACTTCATCTATTTCTAACATATTATACCTAGCAAAATACAAAACAACTTCTAACAAAATAACACATTCATTCATGCTACAGGGTCTTCCATGACCAGATGATAAGAATGAATCCATTTCATGGAACATGACAGTTCATCAATGTGTCCACAAAAGCCTATTCCTTTTATCTTAAAAGTATTTTAATAATCAAATCATCAGATTATCTAAAACACGGTATTTAAAATGCATGTGTAATTCTACTGAAGGCCGTGCCATGTGCATCAAGTCCCATAGCCATCTGAGGCTGAAAAAGAATTGTGTTTCAAATGTGAGGACTGAATAAAATGAAGTGAAAAATGAAACATACTGAGCCATCATCAGATAATGAAATGTGATTTGTAATTACGAAAAAAACCACACAGTATCTCAGACTTCTTGCTTGCAGGTCCATAAGGTGTTGTACTCACGTATGCCAAGAGAATCAGATGAATTAGAACTGAGGATTGGTGACTACATCTTTGTGAGCAGTGAAGCCCTTAATTCTTCACCTGATGGTTGGGTGGAAGGCACATCATGGCTGACAGGTATGTCACTCACAAACAGCTCACTTACTCTCTTTATACCTCAATCATGACTAGCTGTATGACCTGGCTCAGCACTTAATGCACATAACAGATTGTAATGTGGTTGACAAACTGTGCACTTCAACTTTCTATTGACTCCCTATACCATCCTCATCACTGTTTTTACCATCTTCCTTAACACTCAATAATTCGAAATGTCAGAGTATACAAGGGGAGTCAAAAAGTAAGGTTCCCTATTTTTGTACTGGGAATGTAAACAAGTTACAGTGACTGACTCATGGGTCACATATATGCATATATGCAGTCTATTTCTGGACAAAGTTGCTCTGTCTGTAGAGGCACTTACCATAGTAGCAGATCAAAGAGTCAAAGCCGTGGTGGTAAAATGATGCGTTGGTTAGATGCAGCCATTGCTTGACCTCAGCTTTGAAGTCTTCTTCAGTTTGGAACTATTTAACATTACATTTTGAGAACTGAGGTTCTTACTGTAGTGAATATTAAGATTAGTCTTCTGGGATGTGACCCCTTGAGTCTGGTAGATTGGTTCCTCCAAAACAGTAGTCTGTACATACCAGGCTATGCAAAGTCATGTCGTATAAAACTGTAATCTTAGTTAAATCTCTCACATATGTACAAAGTAATTCTGAACACATGTATGATGTTTTCCAGGCTGTAGTGGTTATTTACCAGAAAATTATACAGAACGGACAGCAGAATCTGATGCATGGACTCTGCACAGGTGATATATCATGAATACTGTACAGTTATCTGCAGACTGTTACTCTGTCCTTGTAAAATGCAAGCAACATCTTTGGCAGGTATTGCCAATCATTTTTCAGCTTAAAACCATTACATGATGATAAATAATGATACAACTTGAAGAATAAGGAAAACAGTTTTGAGACAATGCAGTCAGCCTTTGCACAGAATGATACATAAGAACTTTAAGTCAATAGAAATGACCATTCTTTGTAATTCTACATAACTTGTTAACCTTCTGCAAATAGAAGCCTGTTGTTGCAAGGCTAATAAACAGCACAGGTATGACATTACATAGGGACATATTTGTTTTGCCATATGCAAAACTTGTATACCATCAAAAAACATTTGAAATAAAGGTTGTAATGTTCATGACAGCTATATTTTCTGTTATAAGCCAATTTGTAGTATAGTATGCCACTTCTGAGAAAAAAAATTATGCATTTTATATCAGTTTCACATATAATAGGCTTGGTACTGGGCTCACAAGGCCTATTTATTGTTGATACCCAGTGCATTTAATAAAATTCCATTGATTATTTTGGAGATGAAATCACAATTTCAACCATTTGCACTTATGACTCAGTACCATCAGCATAATAATTTCACACTACATTCTACAGACTGTAGTTTATATCAGTACAGGCAGGTCTCATTTTATGCGATTTTGATTTATTTCAACTTAAAAAAATTTACACCACTTCTTGAATTTATGCAGTAATTTTGGGTTTAACGTGCTTTGGCAATGACGATCCCTAGCCACATGTCTTATGTTGGAGGGTAGCAGAGAGTGATGTCCCTGTCACATGATCAGTCACATGTGAGGGCTGAATATGTTGGTGATAAAAATCATGATGTAGTTCCACCTGCAACGGCATGGTCATTTGTTACCCAAAATGAGGGAGATACGTAAATCAACATCACCTAGTGCAATCGAAGTGAAAAATTGGCGAAAGACAATCAGTACTGAAGAGAAATTAGACATAATAAGCTGACCTGAAAAGGGTAAACGAATTGATGACGTATGCTGAAATGTTAGATTCACTCAACATAGCATATATACAGTCCATGACAATGTTGATGGAACTGGAGAACATGCTAAGTCAGGAACTAAAGCATTTGTATAGCAAGACTACCTGCTACAAACTTATCGGAATGATCTGTATCAAACTCTATGGATGTCTTGTACATTTTTATTGCATTGTGAATAAATAAATATATTGTATACAAATGTATATATACTCTATATACAGCATAAATATACTCTACAGGTTCGTATATCCACTAGTGGTACAGTCATGCACTATATAGGATGAGGTTGTCAGTCCCCTGACCCCCAGAAAATCTGTTTTATATGGGAATTTTTTGTTCAGTTTGCACAATATTTTTTAACAGTGTAACCTTGGTGTGAAATAAGACCTGCCTGTACTGTTATGCAGTATTTCCTTATTTCAGTACTGTTATGCAATATTTCCAAAACAAGTTATAATGAATTTTATAGAACAGTGCCACTGGGCAAGCTGGGGAACTCAGAAGATTTGGAAGGAGGAGACAGTGTCATGTCCTTGCTTAGGCAGTTGGCTGCAAGTGAAAATAAGCAGGAAGGAAGCATAGGGGATGTGCTAAGCAGCAACAAAGCATCTGATGCTACTAGTGACTCAAGTGAAGAAAAGCAGCCCTCATCAGCTATGGCAGAAGTGAGTGCATTGACAGTACTTTGAGTACATGAGTTTATAAATTGCGACAGTACATAATCTGAACAATGTTCAAAAGTAAAGACTTATTTTTGTGATGCATATTGTGAGTCCATTATCTGTACACATTTCAACATGTTAAATTTACATTTGTTTTGTGAAAATACTAAACAGTAGATAGGAAAGGTATAGTCCATAGGACTATACATACTTACCTACAATTCACTTGACTCTCATTGCTTGCAGATAAATGTGTTATTGCAAATTTAATTACAGATAGCACATTGCATGGAAGGATAAATTATTACATTTTGTGTTTTGTTAAATATTTTTTATAAACACACTGAAAAATGTTCTGAATGATCAGTGTAGGTTGTATATATATACGGGGTGTCCCAGGAGGAATGTGCGAGACTTCGGGAGAGTGTTCCTTATGTTAAACTATACCGATATAACCCAAAACACCTATGTCCAAAGTTGAACGGTTACGGAGATAATG
>Ga0123357_10003056_pt1 | contig 18975 bp, 11 predicted proteins | sample TergutEmb28metaG_FD_89873 | JGI IMG/M metagenome (GOLD analysis project Ga0123357, IMG submission 89873) | Embiratermes neotenicus P4 segment gut microbial communities from Petit-Saut dam, French Guiana - Emb289 P4 | ecosystem: Host-associated > Arthropoda: Insects > Digestive system > Gut ...
GACCGTTTTCCGCAAGGGCAAATGATTTTTGATGTGATGGGTTCGAGCGCCGTAAAAATAATCGCAAAAAGGTACGGCATTCACACATGGGGCGTTGACGACACTTCTGAAATTGAACGTTGGAATCCTAAATTGAAAAAGTTGGATGAAATTCCGCTGTTTCAATCGGAGTACATGCGGCTTTTACCGGTTACCAGCCGTATCGTTTACAATGTGATGGCGGTAAGTTCAAAATTGCGGAGTTTTAAGGCGTTGAGATACGAGTTTTGATTATGCGAAATGTGATTTTTATAACTTCTTTTCTATTTTGCTGTTCGCTCGCAGCCGGACAGGCTGAAACTGCCGATTCGCTGAACATAGAAATGGTTTTCGTGCAGGGCGGCACATTCGCTATGGGCTGTACTCCGGAACAGGACAACGATTGTAATGACGTTGAAAAACCTATCCACGACGTGACCATCAGTGATTTTACATCGGAAAATACGAAATAACGCAAGCGCAATGGGTAGCAGTTATGGACAGTAATCCTTCCTATTTTAAAGGCAATAATTTGCCAGTGGAAACCGTGAGCTGGAACGATGTACAGGATTTTATTCACAAGTTAAATGCAAAGACCGGCAAGCAATACCGTTTACCTACGGAAGCGGAATGGGAATTTGCAGCTCGCGGCGGAACAAAAAGCGACAGTTGCAAATACAGTGGCAGCAATATTGCCGGACATGTGGCATGGTACGATAACAACAGCGACAACAAAACACATCCTGTCGGTGAGAAAGCGCCCAATGAATTAGGCATTTACGACATGAGCGGCAATGTTTTGGAATGGTGCAATGATTGGAAAGGTTCATACGGCAGCAATGCACAAACCAACCCGAAAGGTTCCTCCTACAGCATTTACCGCATAAATCGCGGCGGCAGTTTTGCCAACTATGCGAGACTTACGCGCGTATCGTGGCGCAACTCCGACGACCCTGATTGCCGTTACAACAGTCTTGGGTTTCGTTTAGCCTGCAGTTCAAAATAACCGTACTTAATTCTTATCTTGGCAACTTGAATGCAACTCTCATTTCCTCCATTTGCACAGGTGTCATACCTTCCGGTGCAAAGCCCATGGATTTGGCAGTCAGATAGATTTGCGCCGATTTTGAAAGCGTATCAATCATGTCGAAAGCTTCCATGATGTTTTCTCCTACAGCGCAAATGCCGTGTTTTTCCCACATCACAACATCGTATTCTTCTAATTCTTTGATAGTTGCATCAGCCAATTCAAATGAACTTGGCAAGGCGTAGGGGACAATGCCCAATCCGCGCGGACAAAATGCCCGCGTTTCGGGAATCATACTCCACAATAAATCAGTTAAAACATCTTTTTTCAGGAATGCCGGATTGTGAGTCATGGCAATCAAGTCAATCGGGTGAGTATGCAATGCCGCTTTGTAGGTCGAACCTTTGCCTATCAGATAATTATGCATCGACAAATGGGATGCTAACTCAGAGGTTGGCTTGACCGGATTGTCGGCTATGATGACATAATTGCTGCAATCGTCCAAAATTCGTATGATTGAACCGTTTTCCATCGGACGGCGAGCTAAGTCGCGCATACGGAGGTTGGTGCCTTTGCAATAGAAATAGCAACCTTTCAAATGCGGCAATGTTCTGCCTATTGGAATTACATCACTGATAGGCGGCAGATTACGTATTTCACCGTCTATCTTGTCTGTTATATTGACGGTGATATTTCCGCCGTTACGTTCCGCCCAGCCTTTTTGCCAGAGATAACCGGCAACTTCAGCTACATCAGCTATTTGCCTTTCAAGTTCAGTTCTGTTATTTAAAATTGTATTCATAATTTATAATTTATCGCTATTGACCGGCAAAAATATTAAAAAAAGTTGAGATACTAAAAAAGAATGGTATATAAAATTGTAATTTTGCCGGTTGATGTGCGATAAGAGCCTAATTCAGCGAATTGCAAATCTCTTGGTTTACTTTTCTAACACGGTCTTCTTCTATTTTAATCACTTTCCGGTCGTAGGTCATCAAGCCATTGACTTCTCCTTCTACATCGGTAATCTGAGTATAGACGGCAGCCGAAAATCCGGCTTTTATCATTTTCTTCAACTGTTCTGCATACTTGATGTATTCGTCCGTTACTTCCGTCGAATTTTTAAATTGGACATATCCCCAATTTCGATCCGTTTGCCAGAGATGTCCTTCCAACGGTAACCCGATACCTCCATATTCGCCTAAGACAGTAGGTCTTTCCGCATCATAAAGATACATTTCAGGTCCGGGATAATTATGTAAATCAAGCATATCGCCTGTATGATAGAAATTTCCTCCGCTTGCCGGATTTACTAAACGGGAAGGATCGTAAGTTTTTGTCCATTCGGCAATTTCCTGCGTTTTAAATTGTCCCCAAGCCTCGTTAAAAGGTATCCAGACCACAACAGAAGGATACGCAGAAGCGAAATCAATAATTTCTTTCCACTCTTTCCGATAGTTGGCTTCCGATTCCGGCGAACGTTTCATTTCCGATCCGTCAAAATAATTCCTGTTTTGCCATTGGGGCGAACGCCCGCCGCTCGGCATATCCTGCCAAACAAGTATTCCTATCCGGTCGCAGTGGGTGTACCAACGGGCGGGTTCTACCTTTACGTGTTTCCGAATCATGTTAAATCCGAAATCTTTTATTTTTTGAATATCATACGCCAGCGCTTCGTCGGTAGGAGCCGTATAAAGTCCGTCGGGCCACCAGCCCTGATCCAATGGTCCGAACATGAAATAATCTTTGTTATTCAACTGCAGGCGGACAATTCCGTTTTCATCCCTTTGGATCGAAACTTTACGCATAGCGCAGTAGCTCTTTGCCTTATCTACAATTTTACCATTGGAATACAGATTAATTTCCATGTCATACAAAAAAGGCGATTCGGGCGACCAAAGTTTAGCGTCCGGAATATTCAAATCCAATGTTTGAGAAGCTACCGCTTTTGCTGAAGCAACCGGCTTTCCTTCACTAAATACTTTCACTTCCACAATATCGGAAGAGCGGGTATTTGCCGTGCGGACGTCAATCGACATACGATTATTATCAATATCGGCAACCGGTTTGACCGCCGTGATGCGTTCATCGTTAACCGGTTCCAGCCAAACGGTTTGCCAAATACCGGTTACGGAAGTGTACCATATTCCTTCAGGATCGCTCACCTGTTTGCCGTGGGGCTGAAATCCTTTATCCGTACCATCCCATACTTTAATTACTAATTTTTGATCGCCGGATTTCAAGAAAGGCGTAATATCAAAACAAAAAGGAGTATATCCGCCGGTATGAGCGCCGATTTTTATATCGTTGAGAAATATTTCCGCCTTCCAGTCTATGGCGCCGAAGTTTAGCAGGATATTCTTTCCTTTCCAATTGGAAGGGATGGCAAAGGTTCGCTTATACCACAGCTCGTTTTTCTCGCCTACTTTCTTTTGAACTCCAGAAAGACTTGATTCTACGGCAAAAGGCACCAGAATTTTTCCGTCCCAAGCGCTTGGTTCGGCTTGTCCGGCAGGCAAGATGGCATAGTCCCACAGTCCGTTCAGATTTTTCCATTCGGCTCGTTCCAGAATTGGACGCGGATATTCCGGTAATACGTTTTCGGGGTTAACCTTATCTGCCCAGTTCGTTTTTATTTTATTTCCGGCAGGGCTCCATTGTCCAAACAGATTGGATGTCAAAAATATGATTCCGGCTAAAAATACTGTTTTTTTCATATATTTTATTTAATTATAATCGTTTGCGGTTCCGTATCCGGACCATAAACCAACAGTTTATTTCCGGGTAATATTTCCATTGGATCAATAAATACTACTCTTTCATCTCCTGTTTTTTCAGTACGTCCATGATATACGCAATACATTTTCCCTCCAGTACTGAATACCATGTTATGTCCCGTGCCGGAAACAATTCCTCCGCTATCGGTATTTTTCTGCAATACGGGATTGTTAGCGGCTTTTATAAACGGTCCCAACGGGTTCTCAGATATGGCATAACCCACCGCATAATTCTTTCCTCCAAAGTAGTTGGCGGAATACATCATATAATAAGTATTCTTATTTTTGAAAATGAAAGACCCTTCCGTCCAACGGCGATTGACTTCATGAGAAGTGACCGAACGGCTCTCCCATTCCGCCTGTTTATCGTTTATACTGACCGGAGGACGGAGCAATAATACCGGTTCATTAATAATTCCTGAAAAATCAGGCTTGAGTTCCACTCCATACACCCAGCTTTCTTCAATCTCATTATACCAGCCCTGCGCTTTCGCCCAGTCGGCAATTTCACTTTGAACCGGATGTTTGTAGCAGCAACGTGAATAATACAAATAAATGCGTCCATCTTCAAACCATAGATTAGCGTCAATAATCGGATAACCCGGATCAAAAACCGGACGATTCATCAGATCGGTAAAAGGTCCGAAAGGTTTGTCGGCTACTGCTACTCCGATACGAAAGTTTTCGGTTTCATTCGTCGGGTTTTCACGCCAGTCGGCGCTGAATAGCATATAGTATTTTCCTTGTATTTCATAAACTTCCGGCGCCCAAAAGTTTGCAACACACCATGAATCGGCTGTATTGCCTTGATAAACGCGCCCCAGTTCTTCCCAATGGACAAGATCGGACGATACGCAAGCTCGAAATCCGTCTTGTATTCCTCCGGTGCCATACATGTAAAATTTACCGTCGGACGCTTTCAGAACAAAAGGATCGCCAAAAGCTACCGGTAATGGATTCTGAAATGTTTGGCGACGGCATGCTGCCGAACCGAATAAGATCAGCAGCATACCTATAACCAAAAATGAATTTTTCAAAATCATTTTTTATTTAACCAAAATTTTTGTACGGAAAGGAGCAGAATCGGCTTTTACCAATTCGATAACATATACGCCTGAGGGTAATTCAATTTCTGTATTACCGCTAAATGTTTGCGAAGCGAGCGTTATGCCGCTGATTCCGTAAACTGTCAAAGATTGATTGACACCGGCGTCTCCTTTTATTTCTAATTTGTTGCCGATTGTAGAAACCGCCGGTTTATAAACATTGATTTTGTTGATGTTTGAAGGATTTCCAATAGTGAATTTCTGTATGTCGGCAAAAGCGCCTCCGATAAAAGCGCCATTGATGGCTTGTACTGTCCATTCATAGTTTCCTTCCGGTAGATCATACAATTCAAATGCTTTATTGTAAAATACGTTCCCCATGCGTCCGGCTATTTTTCTCCAGCCGTTTTTCTCGCCGCCTACTACTGCCATCGGGTTATAGAACCATTTGCCTGTTGTGGTGTTTTTCAACGCCAAATTGTAAGTAGTTCCTTGTTTCCCCGATTCACTTGCCGGAGCAGTCCAAGAAAATGTAACCATAACTCCATCGCTTTCGTCAACCTTTGCATTCAAATTTGTAGGCGCTGCAGGAGGTACAGAAGCTGTCGGAGACTGGTTCAGGATATATCCGGCAACCCTGCGATCAATACTGCCGAATCCGCAGAACAACAGATCAACTTTACCATCGTTATTTAAATCTGCCAGTCGGTAACCTTCTTCAGAAACGCCAGGCAAGAAATATGTATCGCTTAGAGGGCTTCTTGTAAAGGAAAAAGCGCCGGGATCAGCGCCCAGATACAAAGATGTTTCTTGCCGGCTTCCGTTCCATCCGCCGATGAAAAAGTCAAGTTTGCCGTCGTTATCCCAATCCACAAGGGAACTTCCATTTCCTACGCTACCCTGACGGAGGAAAGTGTATTCTTGTTGTAACTGAAGCGAAACGCCATTAACATTTTTATACACGCGAAAATGTCCATCTCCATCGGCGCCATTGGGTTGATCGCCGTTCAACAGTAAATCGGGAAAACCATCGCCGTTAATATCGCCCCATGAAGATGTACCGTTAGCTTGATAATAATTTATATCTGCCGAACCAATATCCGCGCCGGCAAAATAATTAAATTTACCGAAACCATCGTTTTTAAACAAAGCTGATATCTTATGACCCAAGTCATTGCTATGACAGGTAATATAAATATCCGGATAACGGTCATTGTCAAAATCGATGACTGTTACTTCCGGTTCTACCCAGTTATTAGACCCGAAGGATTCCGTAGAGGGTATAAAAGTACCGTCTGGCTGTTGAAAATAAATGATACAATTTCCTACGCCATTACCAAAGAAATAATAATCCAGCAAACCGTCAAGATTAAAATCGGCAAATCCGCAAGATACCACAGTAGCTGCATGATTCACCGGATAAAGGCTTTCGTCTGCCAGGGTGAATACTCCATGACCATCATTGAGGGCAATACCTACTGTATTGTTATAGCCCCATCCTGCAAAAATAACGTCGAGGTAGCCATCGCCATTAATATCGCCGAATTGGATATTACCGCTTTTGCCCATCCTGATAATCCGATCGCCTTCCTGAGGAACAAAATTGCCTTTACCGTCGTTCAGCATTATTGCGCCATTTTCATGCCATGGATTCGTTGCATTGTCTTCTTCTCCACTGAAAATAATGTCATAATAGCCATCGTCATTAATATCGCCAACCGCAAAGTCGCCTTTCCACATACCGTATTCAGCTCCAAAATCTACAAACTGCGCTTGAATATTAAGCGCTCCTAATAATAAACATAAAGTAAAAATCTTTTTCATAACATAAAAAATTATTATTTATTAATTCTCAAATCTCAATTCTCAATTGTCAATTATCAAAATACGGCGCCGGTTTCAAAGTTGAACTCGGCACGCTGTTTTCTATAACAGGCCATCCGTCTTTCCACGTAATTTCGTCCATCATCAAAGGACGCCTCGTGGCGCCATTTGGCAACAGAGGATTATTAAAGGCGATAGCATGATAAATAATGAAATAACGTCCTCTATCATCCTGGATAATTTCGCCGTCATGTCCAGGTCCCACCCATCCGACATTTTTATCGCCATGCAGAAAAAGAGTTCCTTCCTGACCATCGTTGATAATATCTTTCCCATCTTTTGTTTTATATGGACCTTTGATGTTATCGGCTACAGCTACCGACAAGTGGTATTGACTGTCAGCGCCATCGCAACAGTTGCTTGATGAACCGAAATAGTAAAACTTGCTGTCGTATTCATAAATATAACTGCCTTCAAAACTGTTTCCTGCAATTTTGAATTTGTCGCCTGTGGTGGTTTTCATGTCGGTATTCATTTCTATACCGTAAATTCCGGCAAAACTTCCCCAAAACAGATAAGCTTTACGATTTCGCCCTGAACCGGTTTCGATGTAAAACTGGTCAATGCTGTTAGCAACACCACTGGATTGTGTATCAAGTATTTTACCCTGGTCATCGAAAGGACCGTAAGGATATTGCGATTTCGCCACGCCAACGCCCGGATTCGGATCACCCCAAGCAGAAAAGCTGTAAAACAAATAATAATAGCCATCTCTTGTATTAAATACGATCTGCGGCGCCCATATCCAACCTGATGTTTTCCATGAAGGCTTGGTTGTGAAAGCATTGGCTACATATTCCCATTTAACCATGTTTTTAGACCGTACAATAGGGGTTACACGGTTGATCCCCGGCGCCCATTCGTTTTCGGTTCCATAGGCATAAAACCATCCGTCGTTAGCTCTTATGAAAGAGGGATCTGCCAAATCCGGTTCAAATAAGGGATTTTGATAAAGCGTGTCGGCAGATGTTGGGGGATCGTTCCATATCAATTCACCGGTATTTTCCTTATTACTGCATGACAGCATTAATAAAATTGAAAGTATTGGAGCTACACATAAACTTATTATCATTGTTCTCTTCATAATTTATTAAGTATTATTCAATTATTTAATTATTCAAAACTATTTATATCCCGGATTTTGTTCAAGTCCAGGTACCAGATGAATTTCACGATACGGGATAGGAAACCGGTTGCTCTGCCCAATAACAAAGTTTTCGAATTCATAATCGCGACTTTTAAGCCAAGATATATTTTCCTCCGTATCAAACATTCCCCAACGTTCCAGATCAAGCCACCGCCAACTTTCGCCTGCAAGTTCGCAAGAACGTTCGTGCATGATTTGCTGGCGCATTTTAGTCTGATCGTTGCCAATACCTGTGAATACGATGGAATTTTCCAATTTGGGCATACCGGCACGCGCTCTGACTTTGTCGATATATTCGTATGCGCTTGCAGTGTTATTCAGTTCGTTCAGCGCTTCGGCATACATCAGATAGATGTCTGCAAGACGCACTACTCTGAAATTGATACCGTTGTCCTCGTGGGATTCCTGAGTCTTCGTGTCGTAGCAGGTATATTTTTTCCAATATACTTTTGCATTATTCAAGCCCCATTGTGTCCACGTTTTTCCATAAAAAAACTCATTAGTTGATGATAGTGGGTCATAGTAAAATAAGGTAACCTTCAAACGGGGATCCGTTTGGCCACTAATAGTTTTTTCCATTTCCAAATCGGTTTTTACAATATTACTTGCTGTAGCATCATCGTAGGAACAGCCGTTCACGGGCAATCCCATGAATTTGGCTCGTTCCTGACTCAATTGTGCTATACCATTTACCGGACCTGACATAAACTGCACTTCAAACAAAGATTCGGAATTGTTTTCGTTTGTATCCGTGAAGTTGTCTCTATAGTTGTCAACAAGACTGTAAAGCTGTTGTCCGTTGCTGTTTTTCAATGCGAAAATAGCTTCGCACAATGTTTTCACTTTATCCCATTCATGGAGTTGCGCCGCCACTTTCACTTGCATGCCAAGCGCTCCGCCTTTGGTAATGCGTCCCAAGTCAGCCGGGTCTTCCCACTGTACAGGCAAGCGTTTTTCAGCTTCTTCAAAATCTTTCTGCGCTTGCTTGTAAATGTCGGGTTGCTCATAAATTGCGGGATTGTTATCTGCAACCGCAGTCAGAGAAATAGGACCTCGACCATACACGCCTGCAATATTGAAATAACCGATTCCCCGCAGAAAATAAGCCTGCCCGATAATACGGCTGCGTAAATCTTCATCTTCCATTGGTACATTCGGCGCATTATCCAAAATCTGGTTAGACCAAAAAATTCCTTTATAAAGATCCAACCATGTGTAGAGAACTGCTTCTGCATTGTCGCTGTTCTCAGTAAGAAAGTTGGAGTAAGAAATGAAAGTAGGATTGGGCGATGTGGAATAGCCTTCATCGGCACGCTGCACATACAATATATGCAGCCAACGGCGATACTCCCCGTTGAAACGCAAAGAACGGTAAGCGGCATTCAAACCTTCCGATAATTCTTTTCCCGTTTTCCAGAAATTGGTAGAATCCAGTTGGTTCGGATTTTTCTGATCCAATATGTTTTCACAGGAAATGAATGTTGTTAAACAAATTGTCAATAATATGAATCTTATCTTTTTCATTTTGTAACTATTTTTCTAATAAGTATTTAGAATGATATTTGTAAACCGCAGGTGAAAGTGCGTACAGGCGGAAAATGCCCGTCGTCGTAACCTTTTGCATATATAGAGCCGCCCGATATTTCAGGATCCAACCCCGAATAGCCGGTGAGGGTAAATAAATTCTGAGCGCCTGCAAACACGCGGAATTTTTCTATGACCTTCGTTTTTTTCAGGAAACTTGCAGGCACCGTATAGCCTAACTGTATGTTTTTAAGCCTGATATAATCGCCTTTTTCAATCCACCGGTCGGAATAACCAATAATATTATCGGTTTGTCCGATAAACGGTCGGGGTGTTGTGTAAGATGAACCCTCTCCATTCCACGGATTGAGATTCTTGGGCAGGTTAGAGGTTTCATCCATGCGTTCCATCCAAAATTTAGCATTGTTGAAAACCATATTGCCGTAAACGCCGTAGAAAAACAAATTGAGGTCGAAACCTTTATAGGCGCAGGAGAAGTTTAATCCGCCTTCAAATTTAGGAAACGGACTTCCTATAAATTGACGGTCGTCTTCAGATATGATGCCATCGTGATTCAAATCTTTGTAGCGGATGTCTCCCGGTTTCGCATTGGGTTGGATCAAAACGGTCTCTTCATTTCCTGTGGTTTCATTGACTCGTGTTACCGAATGTGCATATATTTCATCCCAATTTTGGAAAATACCATCGGTACGAAGCACGTAAAACTCTCCCATGGAACGACCTATCACACTATTACTGGTTCCGTTCAAACCGTCGAAATAGAAGGTATTTTCGCCATCCAGTGCAAGAAGTTTATTGCGAACACCCGACAGGTTGAGCGAAACATCATACGTAAAACTGTTTTTGGTTTCACGAAAACCTATTTGGAATTCCAATCCTTTGTTATTGATTTTGCCATAGTTGACCCATGGGTCAACGTCCGTGCCGGTTGACCATGACTGCTTTTTATTAATCAGCAAGTCTTTCAGGCGGGCGTCGAAATATTCGAATGAGCCGTAAAGCCGCTGATTAAGTAAAGAAAAATCCAAACCGACGTTATAGGTAGTTCTGCTTTCCCACATCAAGTTGGGATTTGCCATGCCCGTTTGAATTTGTCCCTGATACATAGTTTGTGCGCCGGGACCAAAAATGCCTACCCTGTCTCCGCTATCTATGTATGCGGCAAATAGATAAGCCGGAATGGCAGATTGATTTCCGGCAGTACCCCAACTTGCGCGAAATTTTAAGTCGCTTATCCAAGTTAAAGATTTCATAAAATTTTCCTGACTGATACGCCAACCGATCGAAGTACCGGAGAAATATCCATCCTGATTATTTTTTCCGAAAAGAGAAGAAGCATCCCTGCGTATGTTGGCTTGCAATAAATATTTGCCGTCAAATGAATAGTTTATTCTACCAAACAGAGAAGTCATTGCAATAGCCTTTTCCGATCCTGTTGCAGAAAAACTAACATCCGGAGAAGCCTCATCAAGCACCCAGAACCCTTCATTTATCATATTATATCCCGAAATGCCATTGCCGCGATACGCTGATTTTTGCGCTGAATAACCAAATAATACGTCAAAACTGTGTTTTTTAATGTCCTTTTTGTAGAAAATCGTATTTTCCCAAAGCCACGACTGCATATCGCCATTGCCTTCATAGAGTTCTGTATTATACTGGTTCGACGTTAAATACCTGAGCTGTTTATACGTAATTTTGTTATTATCGTAATAGTTGAAATATTCTATTCCAACGTTTGATTTTATTTGTAAACCTTTAATCGGTTCTAATTGCAGGTATCCTGAACCAATTAAACGAAGATTGTTCTGCCGGTCGTCGTTTGTTTCCTGTAATCCGATTGGATTGGTTGCATAAGTTTGGTAAGCAGCACTGCCAAAACCATATTCATCGGGATTATTGGGATCGCGTATCGGGATGATTGGCGGCATTCGCGCTAAATCAATAAACGGATTTCCCACCATTAATTTGGTAATCGAACGTCCAGCCATCAAATTTTCTCCGATAGTGAAAATACCTTTTTTAGTTTCCGAATTGCTTCTGAAAGTCATTCGTTCGGTGAAAGGACCAATAACCACGCCGTCTTCATTATAATAATCAAAAGAAATCATATAATTTCCATTGGGATTGCCGCCGGAAACGTTCAAGTTATAATCTTTCGTCAAACCTGTTTTGAAGAATGCACTCTGCCAGTCGGTATTAGTAAGGACTTGTCCCTGCGCAGGTTCGCCGGGCCAATCTTTATCTGCATTTTGATAAGCCAAACGGTTTACCCGTAAAAAATCCAGACTGTTCATCATTTCATAACGCTTGGCAATCTGCGAAACGCCCAATGTACCGGTAAACCGGATTTTTGTCTGACCGCTTTCTCCTTTTTTTGTCGTAATCAGGATGACTCCATTGGCGGCGCGCGCGCCATAAAGCGCCGCTGCGGAAGCGTCTTTCAAAACTTGAATGCTTTCGATATCGTTCATATTAAATTCGCGTTGCGAACTTTCCAGAATCATACCGTCGATGACATACAAAGGATTTGTGTTATTGAAACTGCCAATACCGCGGATAATGATGTCGGATCCGGAACCGGGCGCTCCCGAAGAAGTTACATGAACGCCGGTTGCAAGTCCTTGTAATGCCTGACCAATGCCCGGTAGCAATTGTTTCTCAATGGCTTTTGTATCTACCACCGAAATAGCGCCCGTGAGGTCTTTCTTGCGTTGCGTACCATAAGCGACCACAACGACTTCGTCCAATTTAGAAACATCTTCCGTCATGATGATATTATACTCCAGCTTCAAACCGACAGTCATTTCTACCGGAATATACCCAATACAACTGAACCGCAGCTTGGAATTTGGCGCTACAGATAAACGGTATTCCCCGTTAATGTCGGTAACCGTACCGTTGGCGGCTGTTTCTTGCACGTTTACACCGACTAAAGGTTCATTTTTAGTATCGGTCACAATACCGTGTACGGCAACGGGAGCTTGAGCTGATAAGCTGTATGCAATAAAACTTATACAAAACAGAATTAAAAAACTGAATAAATCGCGTTTTCTCATATTATTATTTTTTTCTATGTTACATGTTATGCGCTATCTTTTTCTAAAATTATCGGTAAAATTATATATAAATACCTAAGAAAATGGATACGTTTTTTTCAATTATTTGTGTTTTTTAGTCAAATATCAGGCATTTCTTGTTTTTTGGTAAAAAAATACTATTTTTGGTTAAATATTTTTTTTTTATCTTTGCTTTTTTATTTTATCTTTGTTCATTGTATGGTAAAAAAACTATTGACATATTTTTTGTTTGCGGTCAGCTTACCTTTTTCCCTGATAGGAGAGGAAAGTTATTATTTCCGTCACTTCGGAGTGGAAGACGGTTTGCCGCAAAATACGATTAATTGTATTATCCAAGATCAACAAGGGTTTATGTGGTTCGGAACGAAGGATGGTCTAAGTCGCTACGATGGTTATTCTTTCCGAAATTTTTGCTATAACTCGAAAGATAAAAACAGCATCGGCAACAATTTTGTAAGGTGTCTTTATCAGGGAAAAGACGGCGTGATTTGGGTGGGTACGGATATTGGCATTTACCTTTATCATCCGGATACGGAACTTTTTTCCCGCTTCGATTTAAAAACCGACCAAGGGATTGGCATTGAGAAGGAAGTGAATGATATAAAATCGGATCAGGAAGGAAATCTCTGGTTTGCAGTCGATTGGCAGGGCGTGTTTCATTATAAGGCGCGTCAGAACGAATTGGTATTTTACAAAGTAAATGCAATCGTCAATGCCTGGTGCATTTGTGTTGACCGCGACAATCAAGTGTGGATAGGCACTCATGGAGGAGGGCTTAGCCGGTATGACCGGACAAACGACTGTTTTGAAACGATTCTGGACGAAAAAAACATCGGTGATGCGATTTACCGGCTTTTTCAAGATAATTACAACGACTTGCTGATTGGCACCAATAACGGCGGCATAAAAAAACTAAGTTTGATTGACAGGCAGATCAAGCCATTATTCGACCTTGAAGAGAAGTACCAATTTTTTGTCCGCGATATTATTCGGAAATCGGATAATGAACTTTTTATAGGCACAGAGTCGGGCTTATTTGTATATTCTATGCAGAACAGGACAATCCGGCATTTCGCTCACGAACCTTTCGATCCTTACTCGTTATCAGATAATGCAATATATAGTCTATACAAAGATCGGGAGGGAGGTTTTTGGATTGGCACTTATTTCGGCGGCATAAATTATTATCCACCGCAGCATACGCCTTTTGTCCGGTTTTACCCGCAAAGCAAAAATAATTCGATACAGGGAAAACGAGTGCGGGAATTTCAAGAAGACCAATATGGCGATCTTTGGATAGGAACGGAAGACAATGGACTGAATTATTATAATCCCAATACTAAAACTTTCAAAAATTTTATGCCGGATGGTAAGGGAAGCATTGTTTATCACAATATTCACGGCTTGTTAGCCGACGGCGACCGTCTGTGGGTAGGAACTTTCGCGCATGGCGTTGATATCATTGATATTAAAACGCAAAAAGTGATTCGTCATTACCAAAAAACGGAAAGTCAAAATTCCTTATGCGATAACAGTGTGTTTTCCATTTACAAGGATGATGTCGGAAATATATGGTTAGGCACTATTTATGGCTTATCATTATTCGATCCTAAAAATGAGCGTTTTACAAAGATTGATTTTACCGGAAATGTATTTATCTACGATATTTTACAGTCATACGACGGAATGTTGTGGTTTGCCACGTTTAATCAGGGTATTTTCCGTTATAATCCCCGCACTAAAGAATGGAAATCATTTAAACATGATCCGGACAACCCCAGCAGCTTAGCCTACAACAAAATAATTTCTATTTACGAGGACAGCAAAAAAAATCTATGGTTCACATCCGAAGGTGGCGGAATTTGTAAATATCATCCGGAAAGCGAAACATTTACTTCCTATACAACACAGGACGGTTTACCAAACAATGTGGTATATAAAATATTAGAGGACAACAAATCTCGCTTGTGGCTTACGACCAATAATGGTCTTTCCTGTTACAATCCCGAAAATGGCGACATAAAAACATATACGATGGTTAATGGTTTGCTGGGCAACCAATTTAATTATAAATCAGGGTACAAAGCTCCAGACGGAAAACTTTATTTTGGCTGTTTGAAGGGATTTATCGCTTTCGACCCGCTTTCATTTACCGAAAATGAAACGCTCCCGCCGGTAGTTATCACAGGATTCAGTTTATTCAATCAAAAAAATGAAACGAAGCCGTCTGATTCTACTCTGACAACCTCCATGCATAACCGGAAAGAAATCCGTTTGAAATTCAACCAATCATCTTTCAGCATTGACTTTGCGGCTTTGAGTTATACGGCGCCCGAAAAAAATAACTATGCGTATATTTTGGAAGGACTTGAAAATAATTGGACGCAATTAACGGGCAAACACAGTGTAACATATTCCAACGTACCTCCCGGCAATTATGTATTTCAAGTGAAAGGCTCTAACAGCGACGAGAAATGGAATGATCAGGCAACTGCTTTGAAAATACGAATTTATCCTCCATTTTATAAAACGAATCTGGCTTACTTCATTTATTTTTTAGGCTTTATTGGCTTCACCCTGTATTTATTTATCTCGTTCAAAAAAAGAATCGACCAACGGAATAAAAGAAGGCTGGAACTGTTTGAAAATGAAAAAGACAAAGAACTGTATCAGGCAAAAATCGCTTTTTTCACCAATATCGCCCATGAAATAAGAACTCCTTTAAGTCTGATTAAAGGACCGCTCGAACACATTCTGACCGAAGATGTGAGCGAAAAAGAACGATCAGAGAATCTGGAAGTAATCCAGCGAAACACTTACCGGCTATTGGATTTAAGCAATCAATTGCTGGATTTCAGGAAGGTGGAAGAAAAAGGATTCCTGCTCAATTATATGGATACGGATATTAAGCAATTGATCCGAGATATCTATACCCGCTTCAAACCAACCGCATTACAGAAAGGCTTGTCTTTCGAACTGCAGCTTCCGGCGGAATCATTGTTTGCCGATGTGGACAGGGAAGCTTTTACCAAAATTATCAGCAATCTCTTTACCAATGCAATCAAATATGGACGTTCAAGAATCGTCCTGATACTGGAATCCGGTAAAAATGCAAATGCAGATGAAACAAGCCGCTTCATTATTAAGGTAACCAGCGATGGAAATTTGATTCCGAAAGAAATGAGCGAAAAGATATTTCAGCCCTTTTATCAGATTGGCGATGAAAATGGAAATAAAATCAATCCCGGAACCGGCTTGGGATTGCCATTAGCCCGATCTTTAGCCGAACTGCATAAAGGAAAACTTTATCTTGACGCTTCTTCCGAATCGCTGAATATTTTTGTTTTGGAACTGCCTTTGAAGCAAATTTCTTCAATTGCCATGCAAAAAGAAAACGCAAGCCTGAGCGCAGAACCGGATATGGAAGAAAAACCGGCTTCTTCAAGCAAACCTGTCCTGCTGATTGTAGAAGATGATAATGAAATGATCCAGTTTTTATACGGAAAACTAAAGCATCACTACCATGTAATCAAAGCGTCCAATGGCAGGATTGCATTGGAAATTCTTGCAAAAGAAGAAATAGACATGGTCGTCACAGACATTATGATGCCTGAAACGGATGGACTTAAACTCTGTACGGAAATTAAATCAAATGTGCATTACAGCCATATCCCCGTAATAATGCTTACGGCTAAGGTCGATCTCAAATCCAAAATCGAAGGGCTGTATGCCGGAGCGGATGCCTACGTTGAAAAACCTTTTTCAATGGAACACCTGTCTGCCCAGATTTCCAATCTTCTTAGCAACCGGAACAAGCTGAAACAATCTTTTATCAATTCCCCCAATCAGAATATAGGCACTATCGCCTTGACGAAAGCCGATGAAAATTTTCTTGAAAAAGTAAAGCAAATCATACATAAAAATATGTCGGAAACGCTTTTTAACGTAGATTCGCTGTCGGAAGAACTGCACATGAGCCGGTCGAGCCTGCATCGAAAAATCAAAGGCATATCCGAACTGACTCCTAACGATTTTATTCAATTAGTACGATTGAAAAAAGCGGTGGAATTATTGGAAGAAGGTTCGTACCGAATCAATGAGATATGTTTTTTAGTCGGTATCAACTCTTCGTCTTACTTTTCAAAAATATTCAAAAAACAATTTGGAATGTCGCCAAAGGATTTTGTAAAGAAAAGGGAATCGGAATGACTCCAACTCCCTTCCAATACAGAGATTTTATCAATACTAACTTTTCCCGTAGCGCTCTTCCGTAATTTGTTTCAATGTTTTCCCCCGCGTTTCAGGCGTCCAAATGATTCCTACAACCAACGCGATTACTAACAACCCAACCATAATATAACCCGCCGTATAAAAACCGGCTGAGGCATATACGCCGGTGAAAATGAACGACCAGATAGCCGCTCCGCCGCGCACGATGAAGAACATGATTCCCTGAGCGGCAGCGCGATAACGGGCATGGAAAAGCTCGGAAGCCCAAAGGGCATAAAACGCCTGAACCCCGAATCCGGCATGAACTCCCCAAAGAACAACAAAAGCCCAAAGCGCTGTGGTGTTGGTAATTCCGACAAAAGTGAGAATTATCCAGGCGGCAAGTCCAAACGCCGTGCCGAAAGCGTATAAAATCCGCTGGTTGACTTTATCGGATAAAAGGGCAAAGCCGACAAAAGAAAACAGCGCCGTCAAACCCCACATTGCCATTTGCAGGAAATTAGCGGTTTCGTTGCTCAATCCGCCGGCAGTTTCGTAAACGTGAGGCATAAAGAATCCCATAGCGCCGGCGACAAAATTCCATGTCAAGTAAATACCTACTAAAAAAACAATGGTTTTTACGTTGATTAAATTGGTAATCAGCTCTTTGTATGGATGCTCCTGTTTAGTAACGGTCTTTTGCGCTTTCAGCTCAACCCATTCGGATGATTCTCCGAGACGGCGTTGCAGTAGCCAGGCGATAAATGCGACAATAAATAAAGTAAAAAATATCAACCGGTTGCCAAATAAATTGAGGGCGGCGACATCATTTGTTTGAAGTACCAATGCGCCCAAACGGTGAACTTCGGTTCCCAAAGGACCTGTTGGCGAAAACAGCCAGCCGAGCAGGAAAATAATTGCCGGACCAACAGACCATGCCAATTGTGAAATGCCGATGTTCCTTCCGCGATTGTTCGCTTCCGATGTTTCGGAAATATAAGTCCATGAGGCGGGAACCCCTACCCCAACCGCAATCCCCGTAATCAGAAAGCCGGCGAGCAGCATTGGAAAATTAAATGAAAACAGGACAATTGCCACGCCCAACATATAAACCAGCATATTGTAGGAGTAAATGGTTTTTCTTCCGTATTTATCGGCAAGCCGTCCGCCAATGATTGCGCCTAAAGCAGCTCCGAAACAATTAGCGCTCAAAGCATTGAGCCATCCGAGATTGGATTCGGTCAATCCTAAATAATTTTGCCAGAGCGTCAAACCGCTTGCGCCTGCAACAATCGAACCTGCATCCAGATAATTGGTTAAGGATACGGTAATTGTACTTTTCAGACTTCCTTTTTTCTTCTGTTCCATAAATGTTATCGTTTACTTGTTACTTCTTTTTCATATTTTTGTATTTCAGCAATATAATCTTCGCCGACAGCAATATCGTTCTTCAGGCAGAAGTAATCCCAAACAGCATTCCAAGGTAATCCTTTAGCTTCTTCCAATAATGCCAACCGTTCAAAATATTGTCCATTGGCTTCATATTCGCGTAATTGGGCAATCGGTTCCAACAACGCTTGCAGGAAAGCTTTTTGCGTAGCCCGTATGCCGATTGCATAAGCGCCAATCCGGTTGATGGAAGCGTCGAAATAGTCCAAACCAATATGCACTCTCTCTAAAGCGTTTGCGCGAACAATTTCTTTTGCCAAATCGTTTAGTTCGTCGTTCAGGATAGTTACGTGATCGGAATCCCAGCGAATCGGACGGCTGACGTGCAACATAATCTCCGGCGTAAACAATAATAAGGAAGAAATTTTATCGGCAATGCTTTCCGACAAATGAAAATGCCCCGTATCGAGGGTAACGATTTTTTGCTTTTTCGCTCCATAGCCCAAATAAAAATCGTAAGAGCCGACAGTATAACTTTCCAGAGCGATGCCGAATAATTTGGCTTCGATACAGTCTTTCATGTTCCGGTATTCTTTGGCAAATATTTCATCCAACGATTGTTCTAATATTTGTCGGTATTTCAGCCGGTTAACTGTAAAATCCTTCGATCCGTCGTGAATCCAGAGATTCATGATGCAAGGGTCGTTCTGAAATTTTCCCATTGCTTCGGAGATAGCGCGACAGCGTTTGGTGTGTTCAATCCAGAAATTGCGAATAGACTTGTCGGGATTGGCTAATGTCAAATCGCCGCTTTTCGGATGACCGAATGAAGTGGAATTGAAATCCAATTTCA
>Ga0123357_10003059_pt1 | contig 18970 bp, 18 predicted proteins | sample TergutEmb28metaG_FD_89873 | JGI IMG/M metagenome (GOLD analysis project Ga0123357, IMG submission 89873) | Embiratermes neotenicus P4 segment gut microbial communities from Petit-Saut dam, French Guiana - Emb289 P4 | ecosystem: Host-associated > Arthropoda: Insects > Digestive system > Gut ...
ACCCCGGCCATCTCCTTAAATTGTCGTATCCAGCAACCGCCGCGACCCCCCTACGCCGCATCCTGTGACGCGTCCGCGCGGCGCCTGGGTGCCAAGGTCCACTCCATCCGGGGCGTTTGGACGATCAACTCCTGGTCAGCCAGATGGTCTAGCATGCCGAGCGCCACCGGGACCGTCACCCCCGCCTTCAGCGCGATTTCGCCGGCCGCCAGGCCACGGCGGGCGGGGACGGCCTCATAGACCGCCAACTCGTCGGGGGTCATGTCGTCGGTCGGACGCCGTTCGGAACGCGGACGCGGACAGTGACGCCCCAACGGTCCCAGCAGTTCGCGCACGTCGGCGGCGCCGGTGACCAAGACCGCCTCACCCTCCCGGATCAGCCGGTGCGGCGTGAACGACACCGCGCTGGTGACGGGGCCGGGCACGGCCATCGCGATCCGGTGGAGGCTGGAGGCCCACGTCATCGTGTTGCGCGCCCCCGACCTCACGCCGGCCTCCACCATCACCGTCCCCGGCGTCAGCGCGGCGATCAGCCGGTTGCGCCCCAGGAACCGCACGCGGGTGGGGTGCTCCCCCGGCGGGAACTCGCTGACCAGCACGCCGGCCTCACCGATGCGGTCGAACAGGCGCCTGTTCGCCGACGGATAGGGCTCGTCCAGCCCGCCCGCCAGCACCGCGACGCTCGGCGTCCTGCTGGCCAGGCAGCCCCGGTGCGCGGCGGCGTCGATGCCATACGCGCCGCCGGACACCACACACACCCCGGCCTCGCCCAGGTCGACGGCCATGTCGGCAGCCACGGATTCCCCGTACGCCGTCGACGCGCGCGAGCCCACCATCGACACCGAATGCGCCATCAACGCGGCCAGATGCCCGCCGCCTTTCAGCCACAGCCCGAACGGCGCCCCGCACATGCCGTTGACCGGCTCGCTGTGCGCCAGGTCGTCCAGACGAGCCGGCCATTCCTCGTCGCCGGGGATGACGAACCGCAAGCCCTCGTCGTGCGCGCGGGCGAAGGTCTCGCACAGGTCGCTGCGTGCCGCGCGCCTGGCCACCGGGCCGTCGCCGGCCATCACCGCCTCCCACACGCTCATGCCGCCGTAGGCCGTCACGGCCTGCGTCACCGACGCCATCGCTGGCTCGGCCACACACGTCAGCGCCATGCGCGCCGTCCGCTCGTCCACCACGACTCCCGCCGCCCCCATCACAGCCTCCATCACGGCCTCCTGACCAGGTAGTCTTCGCCGCGCCGCAACGCCAGCGCCGTGTGCAGGTGGTCGCGGCTCGGATGCCCAGCCCCCGCTAGATCGGCGATCGTCCACGACAGCCGCATCACCTTGTCCACCCCGCGCGCCGACAGCCGTCCGCGCGTCACCGCGTCGTCGAGCAGGTCCATCCCGTCGGGCAACGGCAGGCTGCGGCGCATCGCCGTCCCCGGAACCTCGGCGTTCGACCTCCAACCGCCGCCAGCGAGCCGTTCCCGCTGGCGTTCGCGCGCAGCCAGCACCCGGCCTGCCACCACCCGGCTGGGTTCCCCCGCCTCGACGGCGGCGGCCAGGAAGGCCGCCTTCACGGGACGCACCTGTTGGTGGATGTCGATGCGGTCGAGGATCGGCCCGGAGACCCGCTCGCGGTACCGCCTCACCGTCGACGGGGCGCATCGGCAGTGCGCGCCCGGCGTCCCGGCCATACCGCACGGGCACGGGTTAGCCGCCAGCACCAGTTGGAAGCTGGCCGGATAGACCGCCGTCGCCGCCGCGCGGGCCAACACCACCCGCCCCGATTCCAACGGCACCCGCAGCGCCTCCAGCGCCTTGGGCGAGAACTCCGCCACCTCGTCGAGGAACAGCACCCCGCGATGCGCGCGGGAGACCGCCCCCGGCTGCGCCACCCGCGCCCCGCCGCCCACGAGGCTGGCCACCGTCGCCGTGTGGTGCGGGTCGGCGTACGGCGGACGGCGGATCAGCCCGTGTTCCAACGGCTGCCCGCTCAGCGAGTGGATGGCCGACACTTCCAGCGACTCGTTCACGTCCAGGTCGGGCAACAGCCCCGTCAACCGCTCGGCCAGCAACGTCTTCCCCGCGCCAGGCGGCCCGTGGAAGAACACATGATGCCGTCCCGCCGCCGCCACCTCCAGCGCCCATTTGGCCTCCAACTGGCCCGCCACGTCACATAGATCTTTGGCCGGCTCGTCGGGAACGCCGTCGTCGTCGGCTGGCTCGCAGGTCGCGCCTGGCCCGCCGCGCAACACGTCGAACAGCTCTGCCAGGTCGCGCACACCCGCCACCGTCAGCCCCTCGACCAGCGACGCCTCCCGCAACTGCACGCTGGGGACGACCACCGACGTGAACCCGTGCCGCGACGCCGCCAGGAGCGCCGGAAGCAGGCCCCGGATGCGGCGCACCCGCCCGTCCAGCCCCAACTCGCCCAATAGAACGCGCCCCTCCAACGCCTCGTGGTCGCACGCCCCCCGCGCCGCGCCCACGGCGGCCACGATGCTCAGGTCGTAGTGCGACCCGGCCTTCGGCAACGCCGCCGGCGACAGGTTGATCGTCACTGGATCCGACGGCCAGCCCATCCCAGCCGACGCCATTGCCGCCCGGCAACGGTCGCGCGCCTCGTACAACGACGCGTCCGGCAGCCCCACCAAGACGGTTCTGGGCAGCCCGCTGCCGATGGCCGCCTCCACCTCCACCATCGCGCCCTCCATGCCGACCAGCGCGACGGACCATGCTCGTGCCAGGCTCATGCGCCGATCCCCTGCCGGTGAACGAGTTTGACCGCGCCGCCGGAGCCCAGCAGGACGCCGATACCGTCGAACCGCAGATGCCGCGCGGACGCGCCGTGCGCCTTCAGCCAGTGCAGGGCCACCTCGCGCAGTTTGTCCATCTTCTGGTCGGTGATGGCCTCCAACGGCGGCCCGAACCCCAGCCCCCGCCGTGTCTTCACCTCGCAAAACACCACCGTCGATGCCACCCCCGGTGGGGCGGCCACGATGTCTAGTTCCCCGGCGTTGCACCGCCAGTTCCGGTCCAGAATGTCCCACCCCTGTTCCGTCAGATATTGGGCGGCGTAATCTTCGCCGCATTGCCCGGTCTCTCGTCGTTCCACTGCCAGCCTCCTCACCGGAAGTATGGGAACCCCGACGCCGAAACCGCCGCCCCGCAAAAAATCGGTGCCCGCCTGTGGATAACCCGAACTCTTGTCCACAACTTGGCCCAGAGTGGATGATTGGCCGGCTAGCCAATAACCGGTCGCCTCGACGACGACGCCCGAACCTCACCCGACGCGCGGCACCAGCACGGGAACGTGCCCCCACGACGTGCTCACGTCGTGCAGTTCGGCGCCAACCCCATAGATCGCTTCGATCGCGTCCGGCGTCAGAACCGTGCCCGGCTCCCCGCACAGGTCGGCCTTTCCGTCGCGCAGGACGACGACCTCGTCGGCATACAGCAGCGCGAGTTCGGGGTTGTGGGTCGACATCACGACGAGGTAGCCCTGCCCGGCGAGCCGCTTGACCTGCGCCATGACGCGGAACTGGTTGCCATAGTCGAGGTTCGCCGTGGGTTCGTCCATGACGATAACGGGCGACTGCTGCGCCAACGCCCGCGCGACCAGCACGAGCTGGCGTTCGCCGCCCGACAATTCGGCGAAACCGCGGTCCGCGAGGGCGGAAATGCCCAGTAATTCGAGCATCTCCCCCGCCAGCCGGTTCTGGCCGCGCCCCGGCGTGCGGAATCCGTTCGCCACGACGCTCGTCCCCATCAAGACCGTGTCGAACACCGAATAGTCAAAAGTGGGGACGTACGCCTGCGGGACATAGGAAATCTTCCGCGCGAGCTGGCGGGCGGAAAACTGGCGGCTGTCGGCGCCGTCGAGCAATACATCGCCCCGGTAGTCGCCCAACAGCCGCAGCAGGCAACGGAAAAGCGTCGTTTTCCCCGCACCGTTTTCCCCCAGCACGCACACGCATTGGCCCCCGTCCGCCGAAAAATCGACGCCCGCCAGCACCGCGTGGCCGTGGTACGCGTACGACAGGTTTGCCACGTCAAGCTTCACGGCGTTTCCCCCTGGCCACGATGAGGTACAGGAAGAATGGCGCGCCGACGAATGCGGTGAGAATGCCGAGCGGTATTTCGGCGGTGGTGACGGACCGCGCCAGGTCGTCGACCAGCATCATGAAGGACGCGCCCATCAGCATCGACACGGGCATCATGACGCGGTGGTCGTCGCCGACCACCATCCGGGAAAAATGCGGGATGACGAGCCCGACCCAGCCGATGACGCCGCTGACCGCCACGCTCGCCGACGTGATCAACGTCGCGGCGGCCACGATCACCAGCCGCATGACCCGCGTGTTGACGCCCATCGAGCGGGCCTCGTCCTCGCCGGTGGTCAGCAGGTTAAGCTGCCAGCGCGACGCGACCAACACCGCCCCGCCGACGACCACCGGAACCCCCGCCCACAGCAACTGGGCGTAGCCGACGTTCGCCAGGCTGCCCATCAGCCAGAAGGTGATGGCCGGGAGGACGTTGTTCGGGTCGGCCACCAGTTTGACGTACGACACCGCCGCGTTGAACAACGACGAGATCATGATGCCCGCCAGCACCATCGCCAACACCGGCCCGCCCCGCGCGCGCGTGCTGACGGCGTACGCGACCCCGACGGCCACCAACCCGGCGACGAACGCGCTGGCCGACACCGCCGCGACGCCAAGCCCGAGGAAGATCGCCAACGCCGCCCCGAACCCGGCGCCCGCCGAGGCGCCCAAGATATCCGGCGACGCCATCGGATTGCGGAACAACCCCTGGTAGGCAGCCCCGGCGACCGACAGCCCCGCGCCGATCAAAGCTCCGGCCAGGATGCGTGGCATGCGGATGTCGAACAGGACGAGTGGGACGTTGGCCGGCCAGGTGTGCGGCGCGCCCACGATGGTGCCGAAGAAGACGTGCAGCAGCTCACCCGGCGACACCGGGTACTGGCCCACCGCAAAACTCCCGATGAAAACCACGACGAAAACCACCGCGAAGGCCACAACCCAGGAGGCCCGTTTTCTTGTCGCGAAGGTTTTCATCGCACGGCTTTCTCGATGCTATTTCTTGTCCGTCGAGTGCGCGAGCAACGCCTGCACCTGCGCGCTCGTCACCGTGCAGTGATAGAACAACTGATAGAACTCTTGGGTTTGGCTCACCATGTCGTCGTGGAAAACGGTCGGATATAACAAGTTGGCCAGCCACACGATGCCGAGCAATTGGTTGACCGACGGAGGCTGGTCGATCCAGTTATACGGCCCGTTGGGAATCTCGTAGTACTTGCCCGTCTTGATCGCCGTCAACCCTTGCCACGTCGCACTGGTGGCCACCGAGCCATAGACCGTGCCGGGTGCGAACAAGACAACGTCCGGTTGCCATGCCAGGAGTTGTTCCATCGAGACCGACGCAGTGCCAGACCCGGCGGCCTGGCTGATCTTGGCGACGTTGGTCGCGCCGACGGTGTCGATGACCGCGCTGTGCGTGGTGCCGGCCACCGCAGCCGTCAGTCCGTTGTCTTGCCCGTAATAGACCGTGGGGCGTGCCGACGCGGGAATGGAAGCGACCTTCTGCCGGACGGTCGCCAGCGTCGTCGTCGCGTAGTGTGCGAGTTTGTCCGCCTGGGCCGTATCCCCCGTCACCGCACCCAGAGTTTGATACGCCGACGCGATGGAATCCAGGCTGGCCATGTTCACGAAAATCGTCGGAATCCCGGTTTTCTGTTGAATACCATCGAGGTCGCTGACGGCGGTTTGTTTGACGTCGCCGATATCGATGATGACCTGCGGATTCGCCTTCATGACGGTTTCAAGGTTCAAGGTGTTGCCGTAGAAATTCCCCAACACCGGCAGCGACTTGTACTTCGGGTCGATGTATTGGAATTGAGAATCGTCGAACATGCTCGCCAGGCCGACCAATTTGTCGGGGCACAACGCGAACAGCACGAGTTGCGCGAGAGGGCCGGACGGCGCGACGCGCTCGATATCCTTCGGCAACACCACCTGCCGTCCGACGCCATCGGTGAAGGTATAGGTGCCGCCGGTGCTCGCGGTGCTCCCTGGGGCGACACTCGCTGCAGGCGACGACGACGCCGACGGCCCGGATGGGGCGCAGCCCGCAAACGTCAGCCCCATCGCGAGAACAGCGACCAGCGCACCTGATAATTTCCCTATTTTCATGGCCATTCACCTTCAGACCGACACCCGTCGCGTCAGGGGGATTCCTCACGCGGCGCTGGTGAGACTGGTAGGCCATGAGCGATATGCGCGGCAGTCACGTCCACGTCCGCGACGCCAGCCACTCAACGACTGCGTCCCGGCTTTTCGCGGTCACTTCACGCACCTCGATCGCCGGATGACAGCGTAGCACGTCGAGAAATTCCGTCTTGGCCGACCGCATGACCCCGACGATAGGGACGCCGCCGTCGACGTGCCGCATGACCGCCGCCTGAAAAACGCCCGCCTGCGATTCGAGGAATCCCAGTTCGTCCATGACGATGACGTCGCGGTGGCCACACCCGTCCAGGATGCGCGCGCCATAGCTGTCGAACACGTCCGTCAACCCGTCGACGCGCTCAAGCCCACCGCCATGTCGACGCGCGAGGAGCCGCCTGTTAGGGTCACCGCCAGCAAGGGGGGCGTCTCCCATCTTTCTATACGGCGCCAGGTACAGGCTGCGTCCCCCGTCGGCGTCCACCTCCCAGTAGGTCATGAACCCGTCGGCCGACAGCCCGCTGCGCACCAGGAATCGTCGCACCACCGTCGATTTGCCGACGCGGGTGCCGCCGGTGAGGAACACGTGCATCGCCACGTCACCCGTCAGTGGGGTTCTGGAGACGTCGCTGACGCCGTCTCGACGGCACGCTGAATGCGCGCGAACCACTCGAGGGTGATCGCCGCGAGGTCCGCGTAGAAACCGTCGTGAACCTGTTCGGCGACCGCATGGCAAAAACCCGGCACCCACACACTCAGGTGGCCTTCCACCAACGATCGCGTCGCGTCCGGCCCGACCGTCGCCGCCGAATTATTTCCGGATCCGTCGTTGGCGCCCTCGTCAGCTTGCGACACCGCATACGCGAGCGCCTCGAATTCGACGGCCACGTGGTCGGGCAGTTCGCCTGCGACCGGATCAAGGTTCAACCCGAGCCGCCGGTAGATCTCCAACAGGTCCGCGATACACGGCCCCATCAGGCTGTGACGCAGGTAGGCCACGACGTCCGTGCGCCAACACGATTCGTACGGCGGGCACGGCACCGGCCCCGGCCCGACGAACAGGCGCTCGTAGCGCGCCAGCATCTCATCCACATCACCGGCACGCGGGATCGGCAGACTGGCACCCGCTTGGTCATCGCCACTCAGATGCCGCGACACCCTCTCCGCGACGGCGACGAGGTCAGGCCACGTCTCAACCTCGGACTGCGTCGGATAGCTCCACCAGTGCGACAGCACAACGGCCGCCGCCGCGACGATATCTGGGTCGGCATCAATGGTGCTCAAGCGTCCACCGATTCGGGTTGGCGACCGGCGACGTCCGCGGTGGCCTTGGGTGACGCTTCCTGTTGGGCAACGGCGGCGTCGGAACCCTCCGCACCCAGCGACGGTTTGATGAGCCGGCGGTACCCGACCACCACGATCGCCACGAACAACGCGCACAGGGCCAGCACGATGCAGTATTCCACCCAGGTGGGCCAGTATGTCCCGGCGTAGTCGAACGACGACTGCCCGTCCGCGTAGGTGCCCACGGCGTTGCCCGGCGCGTACTGGACCAGCGGGTTGATGAACCCGACCACGATCAACTCAATGCGGAAAGCCAGCACCCCGACGAGGACGAGAACAGCCGCGATGCCGAACGAACCCGGTATCTTGCGCAAGCCCGGCACGAGCAGCAACAACAACGGGATCAGCCCGCCGACGATCCACTCGACCCAGAACGTCCACGAATAGGCGCCGTTCGGCAGGACCAGGCTGATCGCCGACATGCCGGCTGGCACGTTCCCCCACAAGACGGTGACGTAGTCGCAGCCCACCAGGAACAGGTCCAGGAACAACGCGACGACGATGAAGCCGCGCAGCCAGCGCCGGGTCCCGTCACTGAGGGGGAATTTGCCCCAACGGTGGGCGGCCAACGCCAGCAGGCTCACCAGCGCGGTGCCGGACAGGATCGCGGATACCACGAACAGGGGCGCCATCAGCGACGTGTTCCACCAGTCGCGCGAGATTTGCAGTCCGAAAATCCACGCCGTCACGGAGTGTAAGAGGACCGCCGTCGGCAGCCCGATGTAGGCGAGCACCCGGATGGCCTTGCCGTACTTCGAGGGATGGGTGTGATGGCGTTGCAAGATGATCAGGTCGATGACCGAGAAGATGAAGTAGATCGTGATGATCAGGATGTCCCAAAACAGCGGGGACGACCAGTTGGGGTAAATGACCAAGTTGAGGATGCGCTCTGGACGCCCCAGATCCGGGAGGATCATGATCGCGGCCACGAGGACGCATCCGGCAGCGGACAAGACGCCCAGCCGGGACAACGGTTTCAGATCTTTAATGCCGAACACCTCGGCGCTGGACGCCATGATGAGCCCGCCGGCAGACAGGCCGATGAAGAACGCGAATGTGAAGATGTACATCCCCCACGAGACGACGTCGCGCATTCCCGTCACGGCCAGGCCGTTGACCAACTCGTAGATCCACGCGGCCAGCCCGACCAATCCGACCACGATCAACACGATGTACAAGATGCCGACGCCACTGTGTCGGCGCCCCTGGCGTTGGGCTGGTGCCGGTGCGGCGGCAACTGCTGAAGTCATGGTTCCTCCCCTAGCTTCCCGCGGTCTTCCGGACCGGCACGTAGTACACGTTCGGATCGGTGCCGAGTTCGGGGTGCAACTGCTGCGCCCCGTCACTCACCATCTGGCTGACTTCGCTCGTCGGATCGTTCAGGTCGCCGAACACACGGGCCCCGACCGGGCAGCAGTCGACGCAGAACGGGTTCTGCCCGTCGTCGATGCGTTCGACGCAGAACGTGCATTTCTCGACCACGCCCTGGGGGCGTTCCGGTGTGAAAACCAGCCGCCCGTCTGTCCTGTAATCCTGGCCGTAGCCGACGACCCCGCCTGCGGCGTACTCCGTCTCGCCCCAGTTGAAAATCCGGACGCCGTACGGACACGCCGCCATGCAGTACCGGCACCCGATACACCGCTCATAGTCGACCAGGACCGTCCCGTCGTCGCGTTGGAAGGTGGCGCCCACCGGGCAGACCTTGACGCACGGGGCGTCGTCACATTGCTGGCAGGCGACCGGCAGATACGCCAGCGACAGGTTGGGGTAGACCCCGTAGGGCACGTCGATATTGTCGCTGGTCGGCGCCTGGTCGGTCGTCGACTGGTTGGACGCTGTCGTCAGCACGCGGTTCCAGAAAACACCCAGCGGCTCGTTGTTGATCTCTTTGCAGGACACGGCACAGGTCCAACACCCGACACAGCGATTGGTGTCGATCACCATGGCGTGATGGGGATTACTCATTGTTGTCAGCTCCTTATGCCGGCTCGACCTGCACGAGGCAGTCGTAATAGGCGGCGTTGGACGGGAAATTCGGGATCACGGATTGCGCAGGATTCTTGATTTGATGCGTCAAGTTGTTCGGGTGTCCCTCGATGTAGTGCTGAACGGCAAGCGTGACCCAGCCGCCCTGGTAGCAATTCACTACCCCGGGTTTCATGGCCTGCGTCAAGCGGGCTTTCACCTTCATCTCGCCCCGGTCGTTGAAGATCCGCACAACCGCGCCGTCGGTGATCCCCCGGGCGGCGGCGTCGACGGGGTTGATCTCCAGGAAGCCCATGCCGCCGTTGTTGATCTCTTTGAGCCACGGCAGGTTCACGTACTGGGAGTGTGTTCTAAAGCGCGTGTGGGTCGACAAGAAGACCAACGGATACTTCTTGTACAAGGCGTTCGTCGGCGACGCTTCGACGGGCTCTTGGTGCTCGGCCAGTTGCTGGTTGTAGGGCACCAGCATTTCGACGTAGAACTCGATCTTCCCGCTGGGCGTGGGGAATTGTTTGTTGAAGAACGGCACATAGGGAATCGGGTCGGTGGACAGGTGCACCGCCTGCCCGGACGTGACCTGCTCCCACGTGAGCCCTTGAACCGTCGAGCCCGCATTGGCCTCATCGCCGATGTGCATGATCTGCTGGAGGTATTGGTCGGGGGTTTTGTCGAAATACTGTCCGAAGCCCATCTTCTGGGCGACCATCGTGAACGCGTCCAAATCCGACTTCGACTCGAACAACGGGTCGATGATCTTGGGCATGTATTGCAGGTAGAAGTTATTGGAACTCAGCAGATCCGTCTTTTCCAGATACGTGCACGCGGGCAGCACCAGGTCGGCCAGGTCACAGGTGGCGGAGAGCACATAGTCGGACACCACGCAGAAATCCAACTGTTTCATGGCCGCGACCACCTGGTTGCGGTCAGACATTTGCTGGGCGAAATTGTCGATGACGAACCAGGCGGCGGCCACCTTGTAGGGTTTCGACTGGGTCACCGCCGAGCAGAAATCCATCGGCTCCAGCACGTCGTAAGGGGCGTCCTGTCGGTTGGTCGGATTCCACCAACCGCCCAAGTCGAACGCATCGGACGTCAGGCCGCCGCCGAAGGTCGACACCCCACCGCCATGCACCCCGATGTTGCCGGTGATCGCCTGGAGCGTCAGCAACGCCTGCATGTGCAGGTCGCCGTGGTACCAGTGCGACAGCCCGAACCCGACGCGCACACCGACCGGCTTGGTGGTCCCCCACAGTTGCGCCAAGGCGGTGATCTGCGAGACCGGGATGTCGGTCAGTTGTGACGTGTACTCGGGCGTGTACTTCGACGCCATGTCCGCCAGCGCCTGGAGCGCGGTCGGTGAGTTCTTGGGCCCAAAGGTGCCCAACAGCGCCGGCTGTTTCAATGTCTTGTCTTGGGCCGCCTTGAGCTTGTGGTCCGACTGGTCATAGACGACGTAATCATCTTTCGCGCCGGGGATGACCGCAGGAGCGCGCAGCCACTTCTTCGTGGCGGGGTCGATCAGGTATGGGCCGACGGTGTACTTCGTGATGTAGTCGGCGTCGTACAGCTTGTTCGACATGATGTAGTTGATGATCCCGTCGATCAACGCCGTGTCGGAGCCCGGACGGATCGGCAGCCATTGGTCGGCGCCGGCCGACGTGGGGGTGTAGCGCGGGTCGACGGCGATCAGTTGCGCACCGTTGTTCTTGCGGGCGTCCAAGTACGTGCGCCAGTCGGGGATGGACGTCTCGGCGACGTTATTCGCCCAGAAGACGATGGCCTTGGAGTTCAGGTAGTCGGCGCCCTCGTGGCCGTCGAACATGCCGCCGCCGTTCTGGTTCGGGTCGGAGGCAAGGACGTAGTTCCAGCCGGCGGGCGTGGCCGAGTCGCCTTCATTGTCGCCCTCGGAGTCGCCGGCGGAGGCGCCCGTCACGTTGGCGAAACGGAATCCGGCGCCCACGACGCCCTCGATCAGCGCCAGCGAGCCCGTGTAGGGCGCGATCCACACCGACTTCTTGCCATATTTCTGCTGCGCGGCCTGGAACGCGTCGGCGATCATCGTCGTCGCCTCGTCCCAACTGATGCGCTGCCACTGGCCGGAGCCCCTGTCACCCACACGCTTGTACGGATACTTGATCCGGTCGGGGCTGTAGGTGTTGGAAATCTGCGACAGGCCGCGCGCACAAATACGCGGGCTGAACGCCGGGGCGGGGTCGCCGGACACGGTGGTCGACTCCCACGGGGCGGGCGAGACCAGTGTCACACGACCGTCGGACACCTGGATCAGGTGTCCGCAGGAGGCGTCGCAGTTGTTGGAATGGCCGGTACGATACGTCGTCGTCGACAACGCACGACCGCCACCTCCGGTGACCGCACCGCCGTTGGTCTGGCCGTTGGAGGCCGGGATGAAATAGCGTAATTTGTCTGCCGCGACGAGTGCGCCGACCGTGGCCGCCGCCCCACCGATAAAGGCACGTCGTGAGATGTTCACAGCTCTCCTTCTGTCTCACTCTCGGGACAGAACGACGAGATACTGCCTGCCATGGCACACCTCGTAGTGCCGCCTCGGTTAAGAAAAAACTATCATATTAACTAGGTATTTGTGCCTGTGAATGTGGCGCAGGATCGCGACGATTTGGCGCACTGTGCCGCACACAGACAAGCCAGACGAGGAAAGGTCACCGATGCGGGTGCGATTACGGGTGCGGGGAGCCTCCGACAGCCTGATGTCCCGGCTGGCCGCGCGCGTAGAGGAACGCTGGCCGGGCGTGCTGGACGATGGACTGGATGCGACGGCGGTAGCCGTCGCCGTCGACCAGATGGATGAGGACGCCGCGTGGTTCGCGGTGGCGACCGCGCTAGGCCAGATGCTCGCCACGACGCGTGCCTCCCGGGAGCTTCCGGTCGTCGGCGAACGCGAGATGTCACGCAGAGATCTGTTCGGAATCTTCGGGCTGGGACGCCACGACGTTCCCGAGGCAATTCCCCGCGTCCACGCGGACGCCTGCCAGGTCGCCACAGGATGCCGGCGATGCGTGGACGAATGCCCGACCCAGGCGCTGGCGATTGACGACGGCGGACGCCTCGTGCTCAACGCCAGCGTATGCCGCCGCTGTGGCCGGTGTTCGGCAGCCTGTCCCGTCGGCGCGCTCGACCACCCGCCCGCGTCCCAGTCGCGCGTCGACGCTGTGTTCGACCTCGTGCGTCAGACCGCCTCCGCCGCACCCCGCATCGTCGTCGTCTTCGCCTGCGGGCAGGCGCCCCGTGTGGTGGAACCGTGGGTCGCGTGGATCGACGTGGCGGGCGTCGCCGCCGTGGGGGTGCGCTGGCTCGTCCAGGCGGCCGCGTCGGGGGCGGGCGCCGTGATCGTGTGGTGCGCCGACGGCGGGTGCCCCGACCGGGACGTCGCACGCCAGGCTGTCGTCACCGCCACTGCGGCCATTGAGGCTGACGGCCCGGCCATCCGCTACGTGGACGGCGCCCTCACGTCAGACGCGCTCCGGCGGGCGCGCGACGCGGGTCGTTCGCTAGTTCCCGTGGCCGTCGGCAGTGACTCCTGGGAAGCTTTCGCCTCGTCGGTAGCGGCGGTCGTTCGTCTCGATACGCCGGCTCGCGGACTCGGATTCACCGGCGTGCGTGCGTCGGCATCCTGCACGTTGTGCGGCGCGTGCGTGCGGGCTTGCCCGAGGCAGGCTTTGCGGCTCAATGACGCGATGGCGCTCACCGTCCGCGCCGCATCCTGTTCGGGGTGCGGGGCATGCGTGGGCCACTGCCCCGAAGGCGCACTGAGTCTGGCGGATGCTGACGGGACCGTCGCGGACGCGCTGCGGGACACGCCCATTCACCAAGAAGACCTCGTGCGATGCCGGGTGTGCGGCCAGCCGGTCGGCCCGCAGGCGATGGTACGCCGAATCGCGGAACTGCTCGGGTCGAACGTTGACGATCTGTGCCCTGCGTGCAAAGCGCAATCCCGGCTGGGCTGACCACCCAGCGACGGGACGTTGAGCAACGCCCAACACACCCGATCGAACACAGCGGGGGTCAAGAAGCGCGACCACGCCAACCGCCCGGACTTTGGGAGCGTCAGCTCGTCACAGGTCGGGCACGCTCAGGTCGGAATGCGCGATCTCCTCGATCGACACGTCGCGGAACGTCAACACCTTCGCGCTCTTGATCAGCCGCGCCGGACGGTACATGTCCCACACCCAGGCGTCGCCCATGGACACCTCGTAGTACACGTCCCCGCCTTCGGTGCGCACCTTGAGGTCGACGGCGTTGCACAGGTAGAACCGGCGTTCCGTCTCGACGGCGTACTTGAAGATGCCGACAACGTCCTTGTACTCGCGGTAAAGCTGTAACTCAAGCTCGGACTCGTACCGCTCCAGATCTTCTGCGCTCATGACCACCCCACTGTACCGGGTCGACCGCTTGAGAGCGTTATTCATCAGGACCGTTTCAGCGAGCGGCGTTCGGGCGGTGACTGGCAAGGCGGAGGAGGAGTTCGTGCTGGTGGCACGGGCGACGACGACAACGCAGTCCAGGCGGCGTCCGGGCGACGCGCAGCAAACGGGCCTTATGAATAACGCTCTAGGACGTACTCCTGCTCGGCGGCGCGCACGTTGCCGAAACACCGCCGGTGGACCGGGCACGGGCCGTGCTCCACCAACCGGCGCTGATGTTCGGCTGTGCAATACCCCTTGTGGACGTCAAACCCGTACGACGGATACCGGGCATGTAGGTCGGCCATCATCCGGTCCCTGGTCACTTTGGCGACGATGGACGCCGCCGACACACACGCCACCACCTGGTCGCCTTTCCACACGCCCAGGTTCGGGCATCCCAACCCGTCGACGGCAAAACCGTCCGTCAGCGCGAAGTCCGGGGCGACGTCGAGGCGCAGCACCGCCCGCCGCAACCCTTCGATGTCGGCGCGCTGCATGCCGAGCCGGTCGCATTCGTCAGGCCCGACGACCGCGACCGCCCACGCCAACGCCCGCCCGGTGATCTCGTCGTACAACCGTTCGCGCGTGGTCGCCGACAACGCCTTGGAATCGGCCAGCCCGTCGATGACGGTTCCGGGCCGCAGCACGACGGCACCGGCCACCAGCGGCCCGGCGCACGCCCCGCGCCCGGCTTCGTCGGCCCCGGCCACCAGCTCGAACCCCGCCCGCTGGAGGACGGCCTCGTACCCCGTCATCCGCATGTGATCTGCGCGCCGTTGGTGATGACCGGCTCGGCGGGCGGCGGCTGCGACGGCGCCGGCACGTCCGCGTACGTCGCCGGGCGCGAAAACCCCCGGAACCGGGAGAACGGGTACACGATGCCGATCGCCGTGCCGACGATATTCGACTGCGGAATGAACGCCAACGACCCCGGCGCGCCGGTGGTCGCCTGGCCCAGATGGCACCGGGAATCCGCCGAGGCCCCCCGATGGTCGCCCATGACGAACACCGTCCCCGCCGGGACCACGAGGTCGAACCGATACGTCGACGGCACGTTTTGCTGCCCGGTCCCGGGGTCGGTGTACAGGTAGCCCGTCTCGTCTAGCGCAACGCCGTTGACGCTCACCCGCCCCTGGACATCGCAGCACGTCACATGGTCTCCGGGAAGCCCGATCAGCCGTTTGACCAGATAGCCGGTGCTCTCGTCCGGCGCGAAACCGACGAACGCCAACGCCTCGTGCATCGGGCTGGTGTCGATCAGCGGATTCGGCAGCCAATGCATGGTGTCCCGGAACACGATGATGTCGCCGCGCTGGGGCCTGGCCACCTTCTGGACGGCGAACCGGTCCCCGACATCAAGCGTGGTCTCCATTGAGCCCGTCGGCACGGAGAACATCTGCACAACGAACATGCGCGACAACGTGGACACGAGCAGCGCGCACACGACCACGATGACGATGTCCCGCACCCAAACGCCGAACGCCCCCAGCCCGCTTCGACGCACCGGACCCACCGCGCGACGCGGCCCGGCCGTCTCCTTACTCATGGAATCCAGCCTAACCGCCGCCACAGACAAAACGGCGCGGGGACGCCTCAGCAGACGATCGTCCCCCCGGCAGTGATGACCGGATCGGTGGGCGGCGACTGCGACGGTGCGGGCACACCCGCGAACGTCACCGGGCGCGTGAACCCGGTGAACCGCGAGAACGGGTACACGATGCCAATCGCCGTGCCGACGATATTCGACTCGGGAATGAACGCCAACGACCCCGGCGCCCCCGTCGTCGCCCGCCCCAGATAGCACCGGGAATCCTCGGAATCGCTGCGGTGGTCGCCCATGACGAACACTTTCCCGGCCGGGACGACGATGTCGAACGGCATCGTGGACGGCACGTCCTGGCGTCCGGTCGTCGGATCGGTGTACAGGTAGCTGGTTTCGTCCAACGGGACGCCGTTGACGGTCATCCGTCCTTGAACGTCGCAACAGGCCACATGGTCGCCGGGAAGCCCGATCAGCCGTTTCACCAGGTAATTCGTGCTCTCGTCGGGCGCCAGGCCGATGAAGACCAACGCCTCATTGAACAGGTTCGTGTCCGGGGGCAACGCCGGAAGCCAGTTCAACGTGTCCCGGAAGACGATGACGTCGCCGCGCTGGAAGCCGGTTACCTTCTGGACGGCTACGCGGTCGTTGATATCGAGCGTGTTTTCCATCGACCCCGAGGGGATCTCGAACATTTGGACGACGAACACCCGCAGCAACGTGGACGCGACCAGCGCGCACACGACGACGATCACGATCTCGCGTATCCACACGCCAAGACCGCTGCGCCTTTTCGGGCTCTTCGAACGGGCGTTTGCCACAACGGCCTTCTAGCGGTCGCGCTTCTCTTTGATCTTGGCAGCCTTGCCACGCAAACCGCGAAGGTAGTACAGCTTGGCGCGGCGGACGTCGCCACGGCGCTCAAGCTCAATCTTGTCGATGATCGGCGAATGCAGGGGGAACGTCCGCTCGACGCCGGTGCCGAACGACACCTTGCGCACGGTGAAGGACTCGCCGATCCCCGACCCGTTGCGCGCGATCACGACGCCCGCGAACACCTGGATTCGGGAGCGGTTGCCTTCGATGACTTTCACGTGGACCCGCACCGTGTCGCCGGGACGGAACGCCGGAATGTCGTCGCGCAGCGCTTCCTTGCTGATCTCGGTCACCAGATTGCTCATGAGTGTCTTCCTGCCTGGGGTGCCACAGGTCACCTCGTGTTAATTCATCGCTGGTCGGCCAAACGCTTTCCCCCCGTGGCAGGAGCGTCGGCACGCAAAAGCCAAGTTTGCCATACAACGCCCAGCGGGACGAAATCCTCCGGAGTGCGGAGCGCTCCGATAGTGCCAACCAGGATGAGTGGAACGACGTGCGGCGCAGCGCGGGGGTATGGGGGTCGCCCCCCATTGCCATCGAAAACAGTTGGTCCCAGCCGCGTAGCGGCTGGGACCAACTGTCGAGTAAAACTACTTGCCGTCCCTGGTGAACAGCGACGCGATCAGGTCGCGGTTCAACTGGGCGATCACGTCCAGCGGGATGCTCTTCGGGCACACGGCGGCGCATTCGCCCGTGTTCGTGCACCCGCCGAAGCCCTCGGCGTCGTGCTGGGCCACCATGTTCTTGATCCGCAGGTGGCGTTCCGGCTGGCCCTGCGGCATCATCGCCAGATGCGTGATCTTCGCCGCCGTGAACAGCATGGCCGAGTGGTTCGGGCACGCCGCCACACAGGCGCCGCAGCCGATGCAGATGGCCGCGTCGAACGCGCGGTCAGCCTTCATCTTCGGCACCGGGACGGAGTGTGCCTCGGGCGCCGCACCGGCGTTGACCGAGATGAACCCTCCGGCCTGGATGATCCGGTCGAACGACCCACGGTCGACCACGAGATCCTTGACGACCGGGAACGGGCCGGCCCTCCACGGCTCGACGGTGATCGTGTCACCGTCGTGGAAGTGACGCATGTGCAACTGGCACGTCGTCGTCGGGATGGGAGACGACCCGCGTCCGTGGGCCGTTCCGTTGACGACCACGCCGCACATGCCGCAGATGCCCTCGCGGCAGTCATAGTCGAAAGCGACTGGCTCGATGCCTTCCAACGTCAGGTTCTCGTTGAGAAGGTCGAGCATTTCGAGGAAGGACATGTCCTCGGTCACATTGTCGAGCTGGTAGTCAACGAGCTTGCCCGGCGTGTGCGAATTCGGTTGGCGCCATACGCGCAGCGTTACTTTCACTTGTGTTCCTCGCTTCGCTCGTCAACAAGTTTCCTTGCCATCTCCATCGCAAGCGGGCTTGCGATGATATCTGTCTTCGTCACTTGTAACTCCGTTGCTTCAACTCGATGGCTTTGTAGGTGAGAGGTTCCTTGTGAAGGACCGGCTTGTTCCCGGTGCCCGCGTACTCCCAGGCGGCGACATACAAGAAGTTGTCGTCATCGCGCAACGCTTCGCCGTCTTCCGTCTGGCTTTCCGCCCGGAAGTGGCCGCCGCAGGATTCGCGGCGGTGCAACGCGTCGATGCACATGAGCTCGCCGAGCTCGATGAAATCGGCGACGCGGCCGGCCCGCTCCAACGTCTGGTTGAAATCCTCGTTGACGCCGGTGACCTTGACGTCGCTCCAGAACTCGTCACGCAGCGCACGGATGAGGCCGATCGCCTTGATGAGGCCGGCTTCGGTGCGTTCCATGCCGCAGTATTCCCACATGATGTGGCCCAGTTCCTTGTGGAACGAGTCAACCGTGCGGTGGCCCTGGATCGACAGCAGCTTGCCGACGCGCTCTTTGACGGCGGCCAACGCCTCGGCGGCAGCCGGGTGGCTGTCGTCGATCTTGGCGAACGGCCCGCCGGCCAGGTAGTTGTTGATCGTGTTCGGCAGGACGAAATAGCCGTCTGCCAAACCCTGCATCAACGCCGACGCGCCCAGCCGGTTTGCGCCGTGGTCGGAGAAGTTCGCCTCGCCACACACGAACAGGCCGGTGATGTTCGACTCCAGGTCGTAGTCGACCCACAGCCCGCCCATCGTGTAGTGGACGGCGGGGTAGATCCGCATCGGCACGTCGTAGGCGCACTCGCCGGTGATCTGCTCGTACATGTCGAACAGGTTGTCGTATTTCTCCTCGACGCCCGCGCGGCCCAGCCGTGCCAGAGCCTCGGTGAAGTCGAGGTAGACGCCACGGCGGACGAAACGCTCGTTGCCCTCCTGGTCGACTTCGCGCACCAGGGGGCCGACGCCACGGCCCGCGTCGCACATGTTCTTCGCCCGGCGGGACGCGATATCGCGGGGAACCAGGTTTCCGAACGACGGGTAAAGCCGGTCGAGGTAGTAGTCGCGGTCTTCCTCCCGAATCGTGCGCGGGTCTTTCTCGGCGTACGCCGGGTTCGTGGGAACCCAGATACGTCCGTCGTTGCGCAGCGACTCGGACATCAG